>Ga0207799_100014_pt1:110000-321666 | contig 321666 bp, 261 predicted proteins | sample TtanPargueraPR_4_FD_187742 | JGI IMG/M metagenome (GOLD analysis project Ga0207799, IMG submission 187742) | Aerobic enrichment media microbial communities from Bioluminiscent Bay, La Parguera, Puerto Rico - Tt and M2 (SPAdes) | ecosystem: Environmental > Aquatic > Marine >... | reverse complement strand
CGGACGGGAAAAAGCGCGCGGACTGTCTGAGCCCGCCGAAAGGTGGGTGAGTTTCCGCGTGCTCCGGCCGCCACGACGACGCGCAGGGTTAAGCGGGGCACGGGCGTGCTCTTTTGCTTCGTTTTCTGTCACGGGACAGAAAATGAAGAAACGCGTTCATAAAAACGCCCCGGATCGGTCGAACCTCTCCGGGTCCTCCACCAGAGGTGGAGGGTTTAGATTAAAACTAAAAAAGGAAGGAGAGATCAATGCCGACAGATATGAAATCGCCTTCCGGGGAAAAAGCCCGTGTAGCGGTCCTGGCCACCGGCGGCACCATTGCCGGGCAGGCGGCAACGGGAACCCAGGCCGGGTATGCTTCCGGACGGATCACGGTGGACACCATGATTGGATCGGTGCCCGGGCTGTCGGATCTGGCCCACATCCAGGGGGAGCAGATCGCCAATGTGGGCTCCCAGGACATGACCTTTGCCATCATGATCGCCCTGGCCGATCGCATCAATGCATTGCTCGGTGACCATGCGGTGGACGGCGTCGTCGTGACCCACGGCACCGACACCATGGAAGAAACCGCCTATTTTCTCAATCTGACCGTGAAGAGCCGCAAGCCGGTCGTCATGACCGGGGCCATGCGGCCGTCCACGGCCGTGAGCGCCGACGGCCCCCTGAATCTCTACAATGCCGTGGCTGTGGCCGCCGATCCCCGGGCCGCCGACAGGGGCGTGCTGGTGGTGATGAACGACCGCATCCATGGCGCCCATTCCCTGACCAAAAACAACACCACTTCGGTGGAAACGTTTCTTTCCCCCATCAACGGCCTCATCGGAACGGTCATTTACGGCAAGACCCAGTATTTCCGGGGACCTTTTCGACGCCATACCCATACCAGCGAATTTTCGGTGGCGGGCGTGGACAGGCTGCCCCGGGTGGATATCCTCTACGCCTGTGCCGGTATGCCGGCGGATTTGATCGACTGCTCGGTGTCCCGGGGCGCCCGGGGCATCGTGGTCGCCGGAGACGGCAACGGCAACATGAATGCCGACGCTATTGCCGCGGCCTCCCGGGCGGCCGCCCAGGGCACGGTGATCGTGCGCAGCTCCCGCGTGCAAACCGGAACGGTCATCCGCAATGTGGAGATCGATGACGATCGTCTGAACTTTATCGTTTCGGATGAGCTTAACCCGGCCAAAGCCCGCATTCTTCTCATGCTGGCCCTCCAGAAGGACCGCCGCCTGGAAGATTTGCAAGCGCTGTTCTATACCTACTAGGCTTGCTTTTCCTCTTGACGGAAACAAGCGGGTCGCGTAGTTCGTATGCTAACGAGAGCCCTGGGCCTGATCCGTTTTGCCACCTCGATATCGGACGGTCTGCCAGACCCTCCTTGAAAGGAGTTCGAATGAGCGACGACATCTACCGCCGGTTGCAGGAACGACTTGATCTTTTCTCCATGGGATTCCCCGCCACGGATTCCGGTATCGAACTGAAGATTCTCCGCCATCTGTTTTCCGAAGAAGACGTGGCCATGTTTCTGTCCCTGAGTCACAACCTGGAAACACCGGAAGCGGTGGCCCAGCGCCTGGGACAGGCCGAGGATGCCGTTGCCGCGCAATTGGATGCCATGGCGGAGCGGGGTCTGCTGTTCCGCCTCAAAAAGGAAAACGGGTCCCGTTACGGGGCGATTCCGTTTATCCATGGACTGTTTGAATTCCAGGTAAAAAATCTCGACCGGGAATTGGCCGAAATGGTGGAGCAGTATTTTGAAGAGGGATTCGATGCGGCCATGCAGAAGGGGGCGGACTATTTCCTGCGCCCCATTCCGGTGCACCAATCCATCGATGCCCGCCAACACGTGGCCAGCTATGATGACGCCCTGGCCATTCTCAAGAGCAAACCGCGTATCGTGGTGACCGACTGCATCTGTCGCAAGCGTAAGGAGGTGGTCGGCCAAGGCTGCGGCAAACCCCTGGAGGCCTGTTTCATGTTCGGCTCCATGGGGCAGTACTATCTCGACCGCGGCATTGGGCGTGAAATCTCTTTCGAGGAGGCCGCCGCCATTATGGACCAGTGCCGGGAAGCCGGGCTGGTAACCCAGCCAGCCACGGCCCAGAACCCGTCCGGTATGTGCAACTGCTGCAGCGATTGTTGTGGTGTGCTGACGGCCTTGAACAAACATCCCCGGCCGGTGGAGCTGGTGATTGCCAACCACCTGGCGGAAGTTTCGGAAGAAGACTGCACCGGCTGTGAAACCTGCCTGGAACGCTGCCAGATGGGGGCCCTGGAAATGACGGATGAGGCAACGGCCCGGGTCGACCCGGGCCGTTGCATCGGCTGTGGACTGTGCGTGGTGAGCTGTCCGGCGGAAGCCATTACGCTCAGGGCCAAGCCCGAGGAGGACACCCGTGTCCCGCCTACCAGCATGGCCGAGCAGATGATGCTGTTGGCCCAGAAACGCGGGCTTATGTAAAAGCGTTTTTAGAAAAGTATTTCAGGGTTACAAATCTAACCCCCAGAAAATCTTGACAATATTAAAATATTCCTGCTATGTCCCATAAGGACTTGCGGCGATTGATGCCGTAAAACCTCTTGCCTCAAATTGAAATCACTCCATAAGCGCGCAATGTTTGCGCGCCAAGTAATCTCTAACGCACCATGCAGGTGTCCTTTGCTAACATGAATCCAGCCGGAAATAGGGGGCGATCCATGGTAATGGCATTTTGGGGATCGAGATGGGGGTTTGGGGAACCCGGCCGCATCACGCCGTTCGGCTTTTTAAGGCGGATGGTGATGGTTGTGCTTGTGCTGACCATTTTGGGGGCTGCTCCCGTTGCGGCGGCGCAACCCATCAAAATTGGTGTCAGTCTAGGACTCTCGGGTCGGTTTGCGGAAATGTCAACCGCGTTGAAAAACGGGTTCGAATTATGGGAACGGAATGTCAACAAAGAGAACGGCATTCTGGGAAGACCCGTAAAGCTCATCGTAAAAGACGACCAGAGCGACCCGGAGCGCGCGGTCGCGATTTATCGGGAACTGATCACCGAGGCGCAGGTCGATTTTCTGTTCGCCCCGTATTCCAGTCTCATTACCGCTGCTGTTCTGCCCATTGCGGAAGAATACGACATGCCCATGCTGATCGCCGGTGCAGCTGCCGATAGCCTTTGGGAGCAGGGGTTTCGCAATGCCATCGGCATTTATACCCCGGCCAGTAAATTTGCCATCGGGTTTCTGGAACTCCTCGTCCTGAACGATCTGGATGACATCTCGCTGGTCTATGCCGAAGATCCCTTCTCAATTGATTTGGCCGAAAGCACCCGGCAATGGGCCGGCCGCTTCGGGCTCAATGTCGTTGATTACAAAGGCTTTAAAAAGGGCACCCGGAATCTGAACTTTTTGGCCCTTGAAGCCAAAGCGCACAAGTCCCAGGTCTTAATGGTGTGCGGGCATATGAATGAAGCCGTCCATATGGCCATGGCATTGAAAAATATCGGATGGCGCCCGAAAGCTTTTTATGCCTCCGTCGGGCCGGCCCTTCAGGAGTTTTCCGACCGGTGCGGGCCCGAGGCCGAGGGGGTATTTGGGACATCCTTGTGGGAACCCAGGGCCAACTACCCCGGTGCCCAGCAATTCAACCGGCAGTTCATTGAAACCTATGGCCATGCGCCCGGGTATCATGCGGGGCTTGCCTATGCCGCCGGTCAGGTCTTGCAGAAAGCGGTGGAAGAGGTGGGCCGCGTGGATAAGGATAAGGTAAGGGATGCCCTGTTTCAAATGGATACCATGACCATTATTGGCCGATTTGGCGTGGACAAGACGGGCAAACAGGTCCGGCAGCATAAATTTATCATCCAGTGGCAGAATGGATCCAAGGAACTGGTTTGGCCCGACCGGATTAAAACAACCGAACCGATTTTCTAACGACGATGCCGACCAAGCAAATACTTAAAAGTTTACCCTTCCAGATGGTGCTTCCTGTCGTGGCAGCCATTTTCCTCGTCGGCATCGGCATTTACTTTCTCGTATTGCGTTCTGTTTCGGATTTTGCCGATGAACGGATCAAAGAGACCTTGAAAAATGACGCCAGTGAAATTTATGATATCTGTGATGAACATTTTACCGCGTTGATGCAGGCCGGCAAGGTGGCGGACCGGAAAGCCGGTGTGATTACAAAGGCTTTAACCATAGGCGCTATCGAAGAATATGTAGAGCGCAACAGGATCGGATGCCGCCTGATCGAAAATGGAAAAAAGACGATGCTGCAGCACCAGATTGATCCCGATGTGATGGCCTATATCGTCCAGAAACATTCGAAAGGGATTGCTTCGACGATTCAGTTTGAGGGGAAACGATATTATTTCCAACATTTTAGTTTCAAGCCCTGGGAGTGGCATATCGACCTTGTAACGGATGCCGCTGTTTATGCGCCTTTAATCCGACGCGTGAAGCTTGTCTATATCGTAACCGCCATTCTTTTGTTGTTCGGTCTTCTCCTTATTCTCTTGCTTCAAGAGGGGTTTCTTCGCAGACCCATCAACCAGATCATCCAGGCCATGCGCGTTGGGCGGGAACCCCGCTATAAAGGCATCACGGAACTGGAATTTTTAAGCGACCAGATTTCCGATATGATGGCCTCCCTGGCCGAAAAAAATAAATGGGTGGAAGATTTATACCTTATTGCCATTGCCAATCGGGGCGAGACTTTTTTCAAGCGGGCGGCTGATTCCCTATCGGAAGCCTTGGGGCTCCATACGCTTATTCTGGAATGGCACAAGGCCAAAAAAACATTCCATCCGGTGGCTTTCGCTACCCTTTCCCGTAATGGCAGCACCATCGTCGACCCTGCTGCCGGTTTGCCTTCGCGACAGATCGTTTCCGAAAAGAAGCCGATTATCGTTGCCTCCGGCGCCCGGGTTCAATTCCCTTCCGCGCAGTGCTTGTCGGTCCTGGAGGCGGAAAGCTATGCCGGTCTGCCCATTCTTGACCGTGAAGGCGCGGTCACCGGTACGATGAATGTCTTCGGTAAAAAACGAGACTATGACGAATGGGATTTAAACCTCATTAAGACAGTTTGCCAGATGGTGGCGGTGGAGTTTGAATATATCGCCAAGGAACAGGACAAAGCGGCGCTGGAACGGCAGCTTCAGCAATCCAAAAAAATGGAAGCCATCGGCCTGCTTGCCGGCGGCGTCGCCCACGATCTGAACAATGTGTTGTCCGGCATTGTTTCCTACCCCGATTTGCTGCTGATGGACCTGGCGGAAGACAGCCCATTGAGGGAACCCATTCTGACCATGCAGCAATCGGGACGCAAAGCGTCTGAAATCGTACAGGATATGTTGACGCTTGCCAGGCGGGGCGTCGAAAATAAGGACGTTATCAATCTGAATGAGCTGATTTTGGAATATCTGCGGTCACCCGAGCATCGAAAATTGGAAACGCACCACGCAAATGTTGCGGTCGCGACGGACCTGGCCAACGATTTGCTCAATATTGTCGGGGCCAAAACCCAGTTGATCAAGGTGGTCATGAACCTTGTATCCAATGCCGCCGAAGCCCAGCCTTCCGGAGGGAAGATCACTTTATCGACCCACAACCACTATATTGACACGCCGATCAACGGATACGAAGAAATCCCTGAAGGAGAATATGCTGTTCTATCGATCCAGGATGCCGGTTTCGGCATATCGGAACAGGATCTGCCCAAGATATTCGAGCCCTTCTATTCCAAAAAAGTAATGGGGCGCAGCGGCACCGGACTCGGAATGGCCGTTGTCTGGGGGGCCACCCATGACCACCGGGGATTTATCGATATTGAAAGCACGGAAGGTATCGGCACCACATTCCGACTCTATTTTCCCGTAACCCATCACCGGAAAATGCGGGAGCGGCGAAGTATCCCCATTGAAGAATACATGGGGGATAAAGAGACTATCCTGGTCGTTGACGATGTCCAGGAACAGCGGGAAATCGCCGCCAATATCCTCGGCAAGTTGAATTATACGGTCGAAAAAGTGTCCAGCGGGGAAGACGCCGTGGCCTATATGCAAACCCAAGACGCTGACTTATTGATTCTGGACATGATCATGGAACCGGGAATCGATGGTCTGGAGACCTACAAACGAATCAAAAAATCCAAACCGCATCAAAAAGCCATTATCGCCAGCGGCTATTCGGAAACGGACCGCGTCAAAGAGCTTCAATTGTTGGGTGCCGGCCAGTATATCAAGAAGCCCTACACCATGGAGAAAATCGGACTTGCCGTGAAACGAGAACTGCAGGCCTGATGTGGCGTTTTTGTGTCCCTCCCGATGCCTTGCTTGCCAATACATGTGAACAGGTGATTTTTACCAGATGGTGGCATGCCGCATGCCAATTTCTTCTTGGCTTCTCCGACAATACCCAACTGCAGGTGCCGATCGTTTACCCGGTACTAAAGTGAGCGGCCCGGACGACCGATAACCATGTAGAATTACCCCAACCTATCCGCCGTTCGACGGTCCGGATGCAACCGTCGGCCTCGCCGTCACCGCCGGGTGTCGGTTGAAGGCGTCGATGGGGCGCACCCTTTCTGCGGTGCGATGTCATCCGTTGAAGTTCTGTAATAATTTTGATATGTTATCTGTGACAGTGGTATGAAATCGATGCGTGACTTATTGTTATTCAAGAATAAATAAAGCAAGTCAAGGGTATCATCCGGTTTACCATTCCGGCGTTAGAGGGCACCTTCCTGTATCGCTTTGCGGACTTGAACTACACGGAGGCCTTTAAGCGATTTGCGAAAATCGCCAAACAAACGACCCGTTCTCCTGCGGACCAGAACTAGAAAGTCGCGGTATGGCTAGCTTCCAGGGGTTTCCTTTATTCAGCAAAGAACAGCGCTTGTCCCGCCGATTTTTTCTGCTCGTCCTTTTTTTCAGCCTGGTCGCACTTCTGGTTTCAACAGCCTTGACGTTTTGGTTTGGATATCGGAAGGGCATCGAGCGCATCGAAACCAACGTTCAGTTCATTCGCGAAAGCTATGTGCCTGTGGTTGCCACAAGCCTCTTCAGGGTGGATGAAGATCAGCTGTCGCTCCTTTTGAAAGGGATGAACAAGCTCGAGGGGGTTGTCTACAGCAGGGTTCTGGATCAAACGGGGACAGGTCGGTTGGAGCTTTCTGAAGGGATAGAACCATCAGCTGAAGCCGCCCGGTACGATTTCCCCTTGGTCTACCGGTCTTTCGATGGTCAGGCGATCCCCCTCGGCACCCTCAGTATTTTTTGTGATTTTTCATCGGTTACGAGCCGCTTGTGGGAAACGATCTCCCTGCAGGTGGCCACCTTTTCCATCATGATCGTTGCCGGTGCGCTGCTGGTCATGTTGCTGTTTCAGAAGACGGTGGCCCGGCATTTATTTCACATGGCCGATTTTGCCCGAGGCATCGATCTGGGGCATTTGGAGGCGCGCTTGCGGCTCGACCGCCGGACCAAGAATGACGAGCTCGAGCAGGTCGCCAGTGCGATCAACTCCCTGCAAGACCGGTTGCAGCGGGACATCGAAGAACGCAAAGCCACCGAGCGCAAGCTCCGTGAGAGCGAAGCCTTTCGCCAAAGGATTTTTGAGAGCTCCAGAGTTCCCATCATCGTGATGGATTACGAAACCTTGTTGTACATCGACTGCAATCCTGCTGCCGTGGCCATCTACCGATTTTCATCCAAGGAAGAGACCCTGACGAAAAGGCCTCTGGATGTATCTGCGCCGATCCAACACGATGGCACACCGTCGGCGGAGAGCGCCCCTTACTATATCGAAAAGGCCATCGCAGAGGGGATGGTGGTTTTCGAATGGCGGCACCAACGCCCGGACGGCGAGGTTTGGGATGCCGAAGTTCATCTGATGAGCTTTAAGAATGCGGGGCGCCAACTGCTGCAATTTACCCTGTATGATATCACGGAGCGCAAGCGGTCCGAGGAGGAAAAAGAAAAACTGCAGGCCCAGCTGCTGCGGGCCCAAAAAATGGAGGCCATCGGCCACCTGGCCGGTGGCATCGCCCACGATTTCAACAATATGTTGTCGATAGTGGCCGGCAACACGGAACTGGTTATGCTGAAGGCGCCTCACGACGATTCGGCCCGCCGCCGGATAGAGGCCATTCAGGAAGCTACCCGGCGTTCCACCAGCCTGGTACGGCAACTGCTGGCATTTGCCAAAAAGCAAACGATCCAGCCGGTTGTGCTGGATGTCAATGACACCATTACCGGTATGCTCAAAGTGCTGCGCCGCCTTATCGGTGAGGATATCCATTTGGCATGGGTACCCGGTCATGAAACGGACAAAGTCAAGATCGATCCTTCCCAGATCGATCAAATCCTGACCAATCTGCTGGTCAATGCCCGGGATGCCATCGATGGGGTGGGCAAGGTGACCATTGAAACCAGCAACAAGACGCTGGACGCGGCTTATTGCGCCAGTCACCATGCCTGCAGGCCGGGGTGCTATGTCTTGTTGGCGGTCAGCGACAATGGCTGCGGCATGGACGATAGCACCGTTGAGAAGATCTTCGAGCCTTTTTTCACGACCAAGGCTGTCGACCAGGGCACCGGCTTGGGGCTGGCCACGGTCTACGGTATTGTCCAGCAGAACAGGGGGCACATTCAGGTTTATAGTGAACCCGGCACGGGAACGACCTTCAAAATTTACCTGCCCGCCGTCGAGACGGCGGCAGAGCCCGCTGAAAATGCCATGTCGGACGTGATGCCGCCCCAAGGCAACGAAACCATCCTCGTGGTGGAAGACGATGAAGCGATTCTGGAAATGGTGGAATCCATCCTGGGCCAGCTCGGCTATCGTGTCCTTACGGCACATGAACCCCATAAAGCGATCGGCCTTGTCAAAACTTTTTCTGGAAAGATCCATATGTTGATCACGGATGTCATCATGCCTTTGATGAACGGGCGGGAGTTGGCGGATCAAATCACGCAGATCATTCCGGATATCAAATGCCTGTACATGTCCGGCTATCCGGATAACGCCATTGACCGCCACGGCGTATTGGAGGACGGCATGCGTTTTTTGCCAAAGCCCTTTTCCATCTTTGATCTGGCCCGCAAGGTTCGTGAAACCCTTGACCGGGAATCGTCCATCTGAAAGGCATGGCGACCCCATTCGGCACGATCATCTTGTACCGCCTTAGTGGCGGATCGAATTTTGACATGCAATACCAGTGTCTTATTGTTCACAGATCATGTTTTTCGGTAACCTGCCGATAATGGCTTCAGAGATGGCCGTCATAGACCTGCGTTTCCGTGCGCGTTTGAGGATGCTCCTGTCGCAGTGCCTTTGAGGTCTGCGGTCCTTTGAAAGCGTCACGCGTCACGATTTTGACCCACTATCGATGGCGGTGGTTTTTAGCCGCCCCGCGAAAAGTAAATTTGGAGAATGACCGTGTTAAGGACCTTTTCCCACTGGCGGTCTTCATCGACATACCGAATCAATGCGCATCACCACCGGAAGCCGTTCCGGTTTCATGTGATGACCGTTTTATCCAGCATTGTGCTTCTCGTTGTGCTTGGAACGCCGTCTCATGAGGTTCTGGGGGCCGAACCCAGGCCAATCCGCATCGGTGCCACCGTGTCGCTGAGCGGCAAGTATATGGAACCCTCCCAGATGATCCAGGCCGGCTATCGTTTGTGGGCACGCCAGATCAATAATCGCGGCGGTTTGCTCGGGCGCGCGGTCGAGCTCGTTTTGTATGATGATCGAAGCGACATCCAGCAGACCCGAACGCTGTACAAACAACTGATTGAGCACGATGGGGTGGACCTAGTTCTTTCACCCTATAGCACGCCGTTGACATTGGCAGCATCCGAAGTCAGTGAACAGCACCACATGCTGATGCTGGCCGTTGCGGCTGCCGGGGAGGCACCCTGGCAAAAAAACGCCCGTGCTTTATTTCAACTGTATGCCCCGGCCAAGCGGCAGTTTATCGGCCTGCTGGATATGATGGCCAGAAAGAACCTCGATTCGCTTGCGATCCTGTATGATGAAACATCGGCCTTCAATCGCGATGTCGTTGCTGGCATTGCGGAATGGGCCGCGCTATTTAAAATCGATATCGTTTACCAGAAAGGTTACCGGGACGGACCAAAAGAGTTGCCGGCCCTGCTCACGGAGATCGAAGCCCGGGCGCCCAGGGGGCTGGTGCTTTCCGCCTACCCGCCGGACAGTTATGCGCTTATGCAGCTGCTGGAGGAGAGGGGCTACCGCCCCCCTGTCCTGGGCATGCCCATCGTGCCGGCCCATCCGGAGTTTCAAAAGAAAGTCGGCGATATGGCCGAACAGGTTTTCGGTCCCTCGCAATGGGAGCCGGACGAACGCATTCCTTTTCCCGGCACGCGGCGGTTTGTCAAGAGCTTCACGCATTTTGCGGGCCACTTGCCGTCCTTCCATGCGGCTTCGGCATACTCGGCCTGCCAACTTCTCCAGGAAGCCATTACCCGGACCCAATCCATCGACAACAAAAAATTGTGTGATTATATTGCCGCGCTCGACACGGTAACGGTTTTGGGGCGCTTCAAGGTGGACCCTTCCGGTAAGCAGATTGGCCACAATTCCTTCATCATTCAATGGCAAAATGGCAGGAAAGAAATCGTCTGGCCTCAAAAAATGCAGACGGCCCGGCCGGTTTTTTAAGCCTCAAGGTTTTGCACGGTGAAAAACGAACTTCCATTCTACAATCGCATTTTGGCTCGATTGCTGCTACCGGTCATGGTGGTCGGGCTCGCATTTCCCCTCCTGCTGGTCAATTATATGTCCGCCCCGATCAATGCCTTTTTGACACGTCAATTCGATGCCGACATCCGCCTGGCATCGGTCATGGGGTTGCGGGTTTGTGAGGAGAGCTTCAACTACCTGTTGGACCTGAGGCTCGAAAAGAACACCGAAATGAACCAGGTCATGCAGCGCGAGGCGCTGAAGGAAATCAGAGCCATCGGTGCCCAGTTCCCGCAAATGCATCTGCTTGTGCTGAAATCGGGGCGGTTCATCGAGGACTGCACCATCGATGATATCCCCAAAAAGTGGACCGGCCCTCCGCTGGATGACCATGACGGCCAAATGCTGCCATTCAATTTCGCCGGAAAGGCCGTCAGGTCCCATGTGCAGTTTTTCCCCTTCTGGGACTGGCACATTGTCAGTTTTGTGCTGGAAAGCGATTACCAGGAACCGGTCCGCATGGTCTACAAGGTAACCTACCTCAGCGCCATGGGGGTCTTTCTTGCGGTTCTGGCAGCGTTGCTGGTCGCTTTTTACCGCAACATCAACAGGCCATTGACCCAGCTTGTGAGCGCCACGGAGGGTGTTGCGGAGGGACGCTTTCACACGCTTGACCGGATCAGCGGCAACGAGTTCGGCCGGTTGATGCGATCGTTCAACACCATGGTCGATAAGCTGGAGCACGAGCAGGCGGAGGTGAACAGCCTGCTGGATCAACTGAAAGAAAGTGAAGCGCTGTTTCGTTCCGCTTTCCGCGCCAGTCCGGACGCCGTCAATATCAACCGTTTAAAAGACGGTGAATATGTCGATATCAATGACGGCTTCACCCAATTGACGGGCTATTCGCGGGAGGAGGTTATCGGCAGGTCTTCTTTGGCCGTCAATATCTGGCATGAACCCCAAGATCGGGAGGAGTTGGTCCGAAGGCTGGCCGAGGACGGTCAGGTGGACAACCTCGAAGCCAGGTTCCGCATGAAGGACGGACGGGTCAATACCGGGCTCATGTCGGCAACCCTCATTCAATTGCGAGGCGAACCGCATATCCTTTCCATCACCCGCAATATTGAAAAACGCAAGCAGATCGAGCGGCAGCTTAAGGAGAGCGAGGAAACGTTTCGCCTGGCCTTTGACAATGCCATTGTCGGCCGTGCGATTATTGCGCTGGATACCACGATTCTGCAGGCCAACGCGTCTGTTGCCCGGATTCTGGGCATGGACCGCCGTGAGCTGGAAGGGAAATCCTGGACCGAATACGTTCATCCCGATTCACATGCCGAGGCCCTGGAATTGATACAGGAGCTTCAGGCGCGAACGATTCCATCCGCATCCATGTTCGCAAAACTGGTCCATGCGAACGGCAGTATCGTGCTGGCGCGCATCTTCAGCGTTCTGGCCTGGAAAGGGAAGGATGAACCGCTCTATCTGATCGCCGATGTCGAGGATATTACCCGGCAGAAGTATTACGAAGACCGCCTCCGCAAGTATGAACAGATCGTTTCCGCTTCCAAGGATCTCATGGGGCTTGTCAACAAGGACTACGTCTATGAGGCGGTGAATGATGTCTACCTGGAATACCACCAGCGCACCCGTGAGGAAATCATCGGCCAAAGCATACCGGATCTGATGGGGACAGCGGTTTTTGACGCAACGATTCGCCCCAAGCTCGAGCAGGTTCTGTCCGGGCAAACCGTAAATTACCAGGGCGAATTCGATTTTTCAGAGTACGGCCAACGCATCATGGACGTGACCTATTTCCCCGTGCGGGATGCCGGGGGCGATGTGGCCGCTATCGCCATAAATTCCCGGGATATCACCGACAGCCAACGTATGGAAAACCAGCTCAAAGAGGCCCAGAAGATGGAGTCCATCGGCACGCTGGCCGGCGGGATTGCCCATGATTTCAATAATCTTCTGGGCGTCATCATCGGGCAGGCCGAACTCATTGAGCTCTTCTACGCCAAAGACAATCCTGACATCCAGACCAGTCTTGCCGACCTGCTGAAGGCCTCCAACCGCGCCAAAGATCTCGTCAATCAAATCCTTACGTTCAGCCGCCGGAGCGAACGGGAGCGCATGCGGGTCAACATCGCATCGGTGGTCAAGGAGACGGCCCGTTTTCTCCGTTCCACCCTGCCGACGACCATCGATATCCGCGTCGATTATCAGGGATCCGACTATTTTGTCCTGGCCCACCCTACGGATATTCATCAAGTCCTGATGAACCTTGGGGCCAATGCTTCCCACGCCATGGGAACGGCCGGAGGGCTTTTGGAGATCAAGCTGGATCGCATTCGATTGGATGACGAGGCCGCCAGGCAGTATATCGGTCTGGAAGCGGGAAGATATCTTCGCATGAGTGTCAGTGACACCGGCTGCGGGATGCCGCCTGACGTCCGGGATCGGGTTTTTGAGCCCTATTTTACCACCAAGGAGGCCGGCAAGGGCACCGGGCTTGGACTTGCCGTGATCCACGGGATCATCAACAGCCTGGGCGGCCATATTTCCGTTTACAGTGAAGTGGGGCACGGCACCACCTTCAAGATCCTGCTGCCATGCGCCATGAAGGATACCGCCCAAGAAACCGCCCAAGACGATGGTGTTTTGGTCGGGGGGGCGGAGCGGGTGATGCTGGTGGATGATGAACCGGCCAATCTGAAAACCATCGGGGCCGTTCTCGAGCGCCTGGGCTACCAGGTCACGACGGCCCAAAGCGGGCAGGAGGCCCTGGCGCTTTATCAGGCCGCCCAACTGCCGTTCGATTTGCTCATCACGGACATGACCATGCCGAATCTCACGGGTTTTGAACTGGCCAAACGCCTGATGGCCATTCAGCCCGATCTGCCGGTGATCCTGTGCACGGGTTTCAGCGAGACGGTAACACGCGATCAGGTCGCTCAGGCCGGCATTCGCCGCTATCTTGAAAAACCCATCGTCATGAAGGATCTGGCCAAGGTTATCCGAAGCGTTCTGGATGGTTGAGCCCTTGTGGCGATGTCTGTTTTATAGAGCCTACCTGAAGAGCCCCGCCACCCTCAGGGCCTGGCCGAAGAGCCCAAACCTCGCCCCTTGACCTGGAATAAGTCCTGCCTTGCCGTGCCTCCAGTCAGCGAAGGGGTCGAGCAGATCAACAAAGCGATTTCCGAGATGGAAACAGCCGATTAAATCGTTTCCCGTTGATGTGCCCCATGGGGACAGTTCGTGCCTTTACGCCACAAGCAATCCAATGTTTCCTGCCATGGAGGCCGACCCCGTACCCGGTGGTCGGCCTTTCTGTTTGGCGCCGTTCTCCGTTGCAAGGGAATGACGGCTCAATGGGATTTTTCCCCAATGGCGGTCTGATCGCACCAACCCTTTGGAAGATCATGCTTCGGTTGCCGCTCATCATCGATCACGTCGCTGCCTATTGGGATTCCCAGCGTCGATTTTTTTCGAAACCGTCTTCGGCGGCTTTGAGTAAATCCGCCATGGCGGCGGGTTTGGTGAAATAGTCGTCGAAACCCGCTTCGCGGCATCGGGTCAGTTCGAAATCCGAGGTGTACCCCGTGATGGCGTAAATGATGGCCTTGGGGTTCGCGGTTTTGGCGCGTTGGCAGAGGTCGATGCCATTCATGCCTGGAAGGTTGACATCAAAAAACATGACCGGATAGGCATTATTCTCCAGAATTTGCAGGGCCTGCTCGGCGTTTTCCGCCACGCTGACGCCGTAGCCTTGCGTGGTGAAAACCATTTTCAGCAACTTTCGGATCGACGGTTCATCGTCGACAACTAAAATCTTCCGGTCTGGCATCGTGTCTTCCGTAGGGTATTGAGACGCTGTTCTAATCACTGCTCAAGTCAATATCGAGTATATTGCCACTGAGATACTCTTTTGTTTTGTACTGCGTCAGCTTCATCAATTTTCGGGTAAACGCCCCCATTTTAGCGCTATGTTCTTTGATGTCCTTGGCGTTTTCATAATATTCACTGGTCGGTGGCATGTTCATCAGCATATATTCGGCATTGCCCATGACGACCTGCAGAGGCTGGTTCAGTTCATGGCATACCGCGCCGGCCAGTTCGATAATGCCCAGAAATTTATCTTTGAGGTTGCGCTCGTATTCCAGTTTTCTTTTTTCGCTGATATCGATGAAGCTGACGACCAAACAGGGGCGATTCCCGATATCGACGCCGATGGTGCTGCTGTAGACCGGGATGGCGGCGTCGCCCCGCGTTATGAGCGATCCTTCGGTCAAACCCTTGGCAGCGTCCGGCGAACCCGCGTTCTTGGTCCTGAGAAGATCCGATAAGCGTTGATTGACCATTTCATCCTGGGGCCGTCCGATGGTGGCAATGGCCAGCGGATTCGCATCGATCACCTGGTTTGTTTGCGGGTCGACGACTAAGATGCCGACGGGCAGCGCGTCGATCACCGCCTCGATGCGGTCTTTGCTTTCCCGCAATGCCTTTCCGCGCGTGATGCAGGTATAGTGCTCCGTGCTCTCCAGCGCATTGGCGGCATTCCGCAGAATGATGGACAGCAGGTAGATGGAGACTTCCGGAATGCTGTTTTGCCCTTCCTGAAGCAGGCCGATAAACAACCCCCGGGTCCGCGACTGGGTGGCGACGGGATGCAGGAAGAGGTGGCGGCGATGGTCCCGGGCGGCGACAGTGATGCCTTTTTTTTCACGGATGGCCCAGGCCACGAATCCGTTGTCGATCAAAAAGTCGAATTCATCCTCGAAATAGGTCCGCCGGTCCTCCGGTTCATAGAACGACAGACCAAAGTCCGAACTTTCCTGGTCAACGAAATAAAAGGCATAGGCATCGAAAGGAAAAACCCTGTCGATACGGTTCTGGACCTCTTTGAACAACGCCTGCGGACGAAAGCGTTGGTTGATCTCTTCCTGGAAGTCGCTCAATGTCAGGGCCATGTCGAGGGCATACATGATTTTGCGTTGGTTGTTTTCCAGGGAATCGATGCGGGTTTTAAGCCCTGTGATGGAATCGGTCGGCATCATTGCAGCGCTTCCTCCTGAAACATGGCATCGAGGAACACAAGCTGATGCACGGCCTGCCGGACGATGAGCTCCAGGTTGCTGGGCAGGATGTCCAGTTGTTTGACGGCTTCGGCATCGTAGCGGGGGACACAGTGCTCCCCGCTGTTGCCCAGCCCCAGACCGTGGGCAATCATGTCGGCCAGATGAACCACCGCGGCTCTTTTGACCGCCCGGGCAGACGATGGGCGATGGTGATAATAAATCGTATCAGCCAGGGATGGCGGCAGTTTCCAGGTTTCGATCAGATATTTGGCAACATCGGTGTGTCGGCAGCCCAGTTGCGCTTTTTCCAGGGTGTAGAGGGACGACGCGGAAGTTGCCGCCACGTGCAGCAGCTCGCTATAGCGGTCGGAAAAATGCTTCAACAAAATCAGCCTTCCGATATCGTGCAGCAGGCCGGCGACAAACAATTGTTCGGGGGGTTGAATATTCTTGTGGGCCGCCAGCATCCGGGCAATAAGCCCGCAGGCGAAACTGTGCTTGAAAAATGAAGCCACATCCACAAGGTCCCGGGGAATATCCTTGAAAAGCCGCAAGGCGGACACCCCGATGGCCAGGGTTGTAATTTCCTTTACGCCAATCAGGGTCACCGCCCGGGAAATGCTGTCGATTTTGGTGGAAAAGCCGTAAAACGCCGAGTTGACGATTTTCAACAGCAGTGCCGCCAGGCTGGGGCTTTTGTTGACCACCTGGGCGATGGCTTCCACCGAAGCATGGGGGTCGTTCACGATTTCATTGAGTTCGGACACCAGCGTGGGCAGTTCGGGCAGTTGCGTTTTGGAACTTTTTAAGGTCGTGATAATTTCGCTGCGGATCGGCGCCGCGGACAGGTCCTGGATGCAAGTGCCGCCCTGGCCGTGGGCGATCGGCTCGGATTGGGTCCGGGATCGATGGGCAATGGCGATGCGGATCAATTCCGACACCAGGGGGGTATCCCTGTCGACGTTTCGAAAGACGGCATTCGTTTGCTGGGTTATGACAGTGTTATCCGCCACCGGCTTGTTCGGATCCGCTGGGGCGTCGTCTTCCGATTCCGTGTTGACCTCGATTTCCGTCACGCCCCAGATTTTAAAAATCCGTATATGCTTTTGGTGAATCGGCTGGCCTTTGGACAACAGCAGCCGCGAGGAAATGTCCTTCACGTCCTCCGACAGGACCATGCCCTGTTTCACGCTATCGATATGAACGATACCCACTTATAGCTTTCCCGTGCCTAAAAGTTGAACCGGACCATTCGCCGGGGAACCGTGCCCCGATGCGATATCAATGGTTTCTGCCGACAACCGTTTGGAAACGAACGACATTCAGCTCAATTAGAGGCAGTCCTATGTGCCCGAGAGCTTGTGTATCTCGCTTGAGATTATCGGCCACGTCCGCCAATAGCTTTAGAATTTTCTGGATTTTCTGTTGGAAGGCCAATTCAAGCCGCTGGCCTTGTTGCGCGCTACGTCCTGGACTCGGAAGGATTCGCGTAGGGCGGCATCTGGATGCCGTGCTTTTTCATCCGTTTCCAGACAGTAACACGGCTGACCCCCAGCCGGCGGGCGGCCTCGCTGCGGTTGCCGCCGCTTTGGGTGAGCACCCGCACAAGTTCTTCGCGCTCGGCGTGGCGGCCGGCGTTTCCAGGCGGCGGGGGTGGTTCCGGGCACTCCGGGGGGCGTTCACCGACGATCTTCGCAGGGAGATGGCTGACGGTGATGCCGCCGCTGTGGCACAGTACGAATGCATATTCAACGGTATTGCGGAGTTCCCGAACGTTGCCGGGCCAAGCGTAGGCGAGGAGTGTTTCCATGGCTTCCGGCGTCATCCCCAGAATTTTTTTCCCGGTTTTCTGGTTGTTCTGCCGGATAAAATACTGGGCGATGGCCGGAATGTCCTCTGCCCGTTCACGGAGGGCGGGAACCTGCATGGGAAAGACATTGATGCGGAAATAGAGGTCCTCGCGGAAGGCGTCTCCGGCAATCAACCGGTCGAGTGATTTGTGGGTGGCCGAGATGATCCGCACGTCCACCTTGATGGACCGATGGTCGCCGACCCGTTCGATCTCCTGTTCCTCGAGCACGCGGAGCAGTTTGACCTGGGTGGCCAGGGGAACGTCGCCGATTTCGTCCAGAAAGATGGTGCCCCCGTGGGCGGCTTCGAAGCGGCCGATGCGGGTTCTGTTCGCGCCGGTATAGGCCCCCTGGACGTGGCCGAAAAGCTCGCTTTCCAACAGGTTCTCGTTGAGGGACGCACAGTTGACCTTGATAAAGGGGTTATCACGGCGGCTGCTGGCATCGTGAATGGCGCGCGCCACGAGTTCTTTGCCGGTGCCGCTTTCACCCTGGATCATCACCGGTGAATCCGTCGGCGCCACGTTGTCGATCATCTCGAACAGATCCTGCATCACCGGCGTCTTGCCGAGCATGCCGTGATACCCCTCCTCGAGATGCAGCGAACGGCGCAGTGAATGAATTTCCTCCTGCTGCCGCACGATGTCGGACATGTCGGTGAGGGTTTCCACGGCGCCGATGATCTCGCCGTCTTCATTCCGGAGAACCGACGCGTTTTTGATGACGTTGACGGTGCGGTTTTCCTTGTTGGTGATGGCGCATTTTTTGGCCCGTACATCCCCGTGGGCATAGAGACCGCACCACTGCTCAGCCGGTCCTTTTCCGATGATCCGGCAGCCGGTGCAATCCAGCACGCGGCAGGATTGGCCTTTGAGCTCCGAGGCCCGGTAGCCGGTGAGTCGCTCGGCCGAGCGGTTCATATCCACAACCCGCCCCCTTGGATCCACGACGAGGACCCCATCCTGCAGCGTATCGACGATAGTTTTCCAGAAACGTGACAAATCCATGCGGTCTTCCTCCCTTCAGCAAAGCACATGTTAACCTGCTAAGTTAACATGCGTTAACATAAGTGTTTCCGATCCAAAAGGCAACATGGCCGTCTGAAAAAATAAAATCTGCAATTATAGGAGGTTAACCCAACCAGCAGCTCTGGCACAGTCATTGCTGAGGCTTGTCCGGGAAAGCGTAACCCTTTTGGGAGAGAAGCGATGCATCGACGGGTGGTCGTCGTTTTCAGACGTCCGGAAAAGATCCAACGGGCAATTGCGACAGCCCGGCAGCTCATCGACGACGGGGCGAGGCCGCTGGTCGTGTTTTTGTGTCCGGGCTGTGATTCCCGCACGGCCTGCCGCTCCGTTTCGGGCCCTGGCGGGGACAAGGGTCCCCTGTGTCTCACGGATCAATGCGAAGACTGTGTGCCTCAGGGGGTTTGCCACGCCGATGAGGGCCGAATCGCCGACCTGCTGCGGAAATCGGATTTCGTTTTACCGGTTTAACCAGGAGCCCACGAACCCCATGGATACCACAATCTTGCACATTCTTTGCTCGGAACCGGACGCCACCGTGGGGAAATGGGTGGATCGGATTTCGGGCCAGGACGGGGTCACCGTTACCAGCCTCTACCAGGACGACATTTCGCAGGTTCCGGTCAACTGGGACCGCCTGGTGGCGGACATTTTCTCCCACGACCGCGTCATCTGCTGGTGTTAGCCGCATCCCAAGGAAGTCCAACCGTGCCCGAACGCCTTGGCATACTGGTGAACTCGAACCGACACCCGGCCTATGTGCGGCATTTGGCTTTTGCCGCCGGAAGGTGCGGCAAGACGGTTCACGTTCATTTCAGCAGCGACGGTCTCCAACTGCTGGCCCACCCGATGCTGACCGACCTGGGGCGGCTGGCCACGGTGACTTTCTCGGCCGATCGTCATCCGACCGGTCAAACAAAGCCGTCGGCTGACCCCGGACGGGCGGTCATGACTCTGTCACAATTTTTAGGGACCTGTGACCGCTGTGTGGTTTTTTGACCGATGTCTCGGGCTGAACATGTTAACATGTTATGTTAATTGTCGTTAACAGGTTAGCAGACCCCCAGCAATCGCAATTGCGGAACGATGGTAAATAATATCAATAAAAACAAAATGATAAAAATTTTCAGGAAAACGGCCCGAAATGGCACACTGGTTGCTCATGCACAATGGGCGTTAAGGCCAGGGGATAGCCAACCGGGATGGAAGCTCCGCCGCAGTGCCCGGCCTTCTTTTTACACCATGGATTTTCCAGACTGAATGACGAAACGAAGAAAGGAGATACGGATGTTGACGATCAGAAAATTGTTCATCACGGCCACGATTCTCTTGACGGCCATGAGTTTTGTCGCTCCGGCGACCGCTATGGAAACAGGCAACAAGCGCAAGGGGAAATACACCTACCGCAAGGTCTTTAAGGCCTGCCATGCGCGTGGCGCCGTCGCAACGGCCAAGCCGGTGCTCAATCCGGACGCCAAAACCCAGGCCGAGTGGACCGAAATGTTCGAAAGCCGTGATTTCACCGAATTCGGGTGCGAACAGGAGTTCGAGGCCCTGGCCCAGGACGATCTGGTGGACATTTACACCTATCTGCATGCCCATGCGGCGGACTCCCCCACGCCACTGAAATGTAAATGATGGCTAATCGAACGGATCGGCCCGTCCCCATCGGAGAGGGTGATCCGAAGAAGACACGGAAAGGGAGGAACTGATGAAAATCCAAAACGCTCTTGCGGTAATGGCCGCTTTTGCTCTTTTGCTGACGGCAGGTGCCGGCAGTCTGCCGGCGGCCGAAAATCCCGATTGGATGTTCCACGATCTCGTCGATGCTGATTTCGTCGCCCATTACGTCCAGGTGCCCCCGGCCGACGGTGTCATGATCATCGATGCCCGGCCCAGGCAGGCCAAATACGACAAGGGCCATATCCCCGGTGCGGTCAACATCCCGGATACGCACTTCGACGACCACGTGGACAAGCTTCCGGCTTACAAAGACACCCTGTTGATTTTCTACTGCGGCGGCACCAAGTGCAAGCTGAGCCACAAGTCCGCCAAGAAGGCCGAAGCCCTCGGATACACCAATGTAAAGGTGTTCGCCAAAGGGTTCCCCGGCTGGATGGCCGTTGAGGGGCACTACGCCGAAGTGTCCGCCGAATACGTGGCCGCGATGCTTGCCGGCGGAAAACCGATGCTGCTGGTGGACGCACGGCCCAAAAAGGCCAAATACGACAAGGGTTTTATCCCCGGCGCGGTCAGCATCCCGGACACGCGATTTGACGACTTCAAAGGTATGCTGCCGGCGGATAAAGACCTGCCGATCGTCTACTACTGCGGTGGCACCAAGTGTAAACTGAGCCACAAGTCCGCCAAGAAGGCCATGAAAATGGGCTACACGAACGTCAAGGTCTTTGCCGAAGGCTACCCCAAGTGGGTGGCCCTCTACGGCGAGGGGACGGCCACCATGGCGGCCATCGAAGCCGGTGACCTGGAAGGCAGCATTGCTGTCGATACCTTCAAGGCGATCGTTACCGAACGGCCCGAGAGCGTCTATCTGATCGATGTCCGCGATCCGGACGAGTTTGCCAAGGGCAGCCTGAAGACGGCCCAGAACATTCCGGTGGACAAACTGGAAGACAAGCTGCCGAAACTGGCCGCCGACAAGCCGATCATTTTCATTTGCGGGACCGGGGCCCGAAGCGGCGAGGCCTATTACATGACCCGGGACCTGCGTCCGGAAATCGAGGAAGTCTACTATCTGGAAAGCGAACTGACGGTGAATGCCGACGGCACCTTTACCATCACGCCTCCCAAGAGCGGATAAGAAATGCTGCCGGGCGGCCGCGACCCCAGCGGTCCCGTCCGCCCGGGTACCCGTTCTTCCGTCTGGGCAGGCCTGCGGAGATTCAGTCTATGAAAGCCGATCATCGAAATTTTCGACTCGTTTTGTTGTGCCTACCGGTACTGCTTGTGGCCTTTTGCGGCATTTCGCCGGCTTCCGAAGAAGACCCGGAGGCCCTGGCCCCCGGCCGATCCATGGCCCACCAGGCCACGATGACCTATCAGGTCTGGAACACCGTCGATCACTCCCAGCACGAGGTGCTGCAACAGTCTTTTGAAAACGGCGGTCAGATTACCGAAGCCTGTCTGTCCTGTCACAACGATGCCGCCGAACAATTCAAAAAGACGATCCATTGGACCTGGAAGTTCGGGGAGGACAAGGGCAAGGCCGGCTACTCGCTGAACAATTTCTGTATTTCGGCCAACAACCAGGCCGATAAGGGCTGCCTGAAGTGCCACCCGGGGTGGGGCAAGAAGACTGAGGCGATTAACTGCCTGGCCTGCCACGGTCAAGCGGATTTCAATTTCGCGGAGGCCTTCGAGGACTACAAGGTCTTCGCCGCCGAGAGCGAGGACGAAGAATCGCTGGAACTGGCCGAGATGATCCAGGCCGATATCGCCGATGCCGCCCAGAAGGTCGGGCTTCCGGGACGCAAGAACTGTGGAACCTGCCATTTTTACGGTGGCGGCGGCGACGGCGTCAAGCACGGCGATCTGGATTCTTCCATGGCCAACCCCAACAAGGTCCTCGACGTTCACATGGGCACGGACGGTCAGAATTTTACCTGCACCCGGTGCCACACCACGGTGAAGCACAATGTGGCCGGCCGCATGTATACGGCCCCGGCCTACACCGAACGCAAGAGTCTGATCGAAGACGACCTGACCGCCAAGATCACATGCGAGTCCTGCCACAGCAGCACGCCCCACAGCGTGGACAGCAGCGTTGGTCAGAAGGCCAATGACCACACCGACAAAGTGGCCTGTCAAAGCTGCCACATTCCCACGTTTGCCCGGGTCAATCCCACCAAGATGTCCTGGGACTGGTCCACCGCCGGCAAACTCAAGGATGGTAAGCCCTACACGACGGAAGGGGAATTCGGCCGGCACGACTACATGAGTATCAAGGGGACCATGACCTGGGACAAAGACGTGGCGCCGGATTATTTCTGGTTCAACGGTTCTGTGGACAGCGTGACGGTCAAGGATGTGGTGGACCCGTCCGGCACGGTTGCCGTGAGCAGCCCGGTGGGAAGCCCCGAGGATCCGCAGTCGAGGATTTTTCCGTTCAAGATCCATCGCGGAAACCAACCCTACGACAAGGTGAACAAGACCCTTCTGGCCCCGTTGCTATCGACGTCCAAAGGCTACTGGACCACCTTCGATATGCATGACGCCATTTCCCGCGGTCAGAAGTCGCTGGGGGTTCCCTACTCGGGACAGTTCGATTTCGTCGAGACCAGCTACGTGTTTCCCACGACCCACATGGTGGCCCCCAAGGAAAACGTGGTGGCCTGCATCGAATGCCACGACCGCACCGAGAGCCGGATCGCCAACCTGACCGGGTTTTACATGCCGGGGCGCGACTATAACCCCCTGATCAACACGATCGGCTGGGTTGTGGCCCTGGGCGCGCTGATAGGCGTCACGCTACACGGGCTGGGCCGTGTTTTTTCCAGCACCAACGGTAACGGCGGAAAGGGGAACGACCATGAGCACTAAGAAGATGACCTTGATATATCTCTACACCCGTTATGAACGTTTCTGGCACTGGCTCCAGGCTTTCCTGATCATGCTGCTTCTGGTCACGGGATTCGAGGTCAACACCGGGGTGGGCCCGTTCGGCTACCAGAACGCGGTGGTGGTGCACAACACCACGGGGCTTGCCTGGCTGGTGGCCTTCGCCTTCTTCGTCTTCTGGATCCTCACCACCGGGGAGTGGCGCCAGTACGTGCCGACCACGCGTAAAATGCTGGCGGTGATGCGCTACTATGCCTACGGCATATTCCGCGGCGAGCCCCATCCCGTCCCGAAACGTAAGGAGGCCAAACACAACCCCTTGCAGCGCCTCACCTACCTTGGTTTGGCGGCGGCGCTTCTGCCGGTCCAGATGATTACAGGATTCTTGTACTGGGGCTACAACGCCTGGGCGGACTGGGGCCTGGCGACCCTTTCGCTGCAGCTCGTGGCCTTGGTGCACACCGTGGGCGCGTTTGCCATTTTGACCTTTCTCATCGTCCATTTGTACATGACGACCACCGGCCACAAAATTACCGCCCACGTCAAGGCCATGATTACCGGGTGGGAGGAGGTCGAGAAAGACGAGCCGATCGAGGATTGGGAACAGCGCGAGAAAAAGACGGCCACGGTTCGAACTGCGGCCTGAACATCGCCGCGGCTGAAAGCCCATTCAGGACCGGCGCCGGGCGTAAGTCCTCATATGCCGCTGGGCGTTTTCCTCCGTTTCATCCGGGGGGCGTGACGACCATCGGCGGGAGGCATGTTTCGGCGGCGATCGAGGATACCACATGGTGAAGCGCAAACGTATTTTGGGGGTGGCTATTGCGGTTATCCTGTGCACCGCCGCCCTGCTGCCGGCAACCGATAATCCTCCGCCCTCCCAGCCGCAGGTCTCCGGGCGGCTTGCGGACGGTTTTCGTGTGCTGACGGTCGCAAGGGGGCAGGGTGACGTCCTTTTCAGGGTCTATCGGGGCGATTACCTGAAGTTTGCTTATGATCCCGCCCTGGGGGATCCGATTCTGGCGATTCCAGCCCTTTCCGTCCGACAGCGTCTTGCGGCCGATGTCGGACGGGCACCGTATTTCAAGATGAAGGCCACCGGCGTCTTTGCCTTTTCCCTCGGTCCCATCACCGGCCGCATTGAGGTTTTCGACTATCGCCAGGCCCATTACCGGGAAGTTACAGCCGAGGAAGCAGCCCACCTCATCGAAACGCATCAGCCGCTGATCCTCGACGTGCGAACACCGGCCGAGTTTGCCCGAGGCCATCTGTACAACGCGCGCTTGATTCCCGTTCAGGAAATCGAACGCCGCCTGCATGAAATCGCGGCCTATAAGGACCGGGAAATCCTGGTCTACTGCGCCACCGGCAATCGGAGTACCGTGGCGTCCAAAATCATGAACGATCACGGCTTCAAGCGCGTTTCGAATTTGCGCCACGGGATCGTGCAGTGGGCAAAGGATCGACGGCCGGTCGTGCGGTAGATCATTGCGGCGCGCTCCTCGGGCGAACCGACTGATAGCCGGCCTTATAACGGAACCGTTTTCTCCCCCCACGCCGAAAAAAAACGAAGGCCATCCCCTTTACCAGGGGGTGGCCTTTGCATTCGCGGCACAAGTGATGGCGTGGTTTCGGATCGGTTTCCTTAAAGCCCGTACAGGTAATCGAAAAATCCATGCATGATCTCGGTCATCTGGCGGTTGCCCTCCACCGTGCCGGCCATCCCGTAAAGCGCCGTGGTCTCCGCGGTGGTTCCTTCCTTGGACCGGGCATAGTCGATCCCGGCCCTGAGATCTTCCAGGAACTGATCGGCCACGCCGGTATTGAACGTCTGGGGCATGGTCACGCAGAAGTGCAGGGCCGGGGGCAGTTGCAGCACATTGAAGCGCCACCCTCTGGTCTTCATGAAATCGTTGATGTGGTAGACATCCACTTCCTCGGACCGGAAGCTGATCAGGAAAGTGGGTTCACCGATGAGGGTGAGCTCCGGCATGACCGCGATGCCAGCTTTGATGGCGTCGGCCACCTCCATGATGGCTTTCGCGGCCTGAAGGTAGCCCGCCTCGCCGAGATAGACCATGGACGCCCAGGTGGCGGCCGTGAGACCGCCCGAACGGCTGCCCGAGGCGGTGGGGGAGGCGTACATGCCGCCGGGCCAGTCCGGAAGGCTGAAGTACTGGTGGCGACGGAAGATGTTCCGGCGGTAGAGGACCACGGAGGTTCCCTTGAGGGCGAACCCGTATTTGTGGGTGTCGGCCGACATGGAGGTGACCCCGGGCAGGCGGAAGTCGAAGGGCGGAATCCCGTAGCCCAGTTTTTCGATCCAGGGCAGGATAAAGCCGCCCAGGCAGCCGTCCACGTGCATGCCGATGTCATGCTGCACAGCGATTTCGGAAAGCTGCTCCAGGGGGTCGATCAGGCCATAGGGATAATTGCCGGCACTGCCCACAATGGCGATGGTGGCGTCGGTGATGCGTTCTTCCACGGTTTGGGGATCCACCCTGAAATCCGGTTCCCCCACCGGGACGTGCACCATCTCGATGCCGAAGTACTGGCCGGCCTTGTCGAAGGCCGGGTGGGCCGTATGGGGCATGATAATCTGTGGCGACGCAATCCCTTTCTCCTCCCGGGCCCAGTCGCGATAGGCTTTCATGGCCATGAGGATGCTCTCGGTCCCGCCGGAGGTGACCGTGCCGCATACCTGGTCGTCGGGGTTGCGGGCGGCCGCGGCATCGCCGTTGAGCATTTTTGCGGTCATGGCGATGATTTCGCTCTCCAGTTTGAACATGCTGGGGCAGAGGTCGAACTGGATGGTGTTTTCGTGGGAGAACAGGGCGAAGACCTTGTTCAGAAAAGCCCGGTGTTCTTCGCCGGCATGGTAGAACGTGCCGGAGACGCGGCCGTTCTGCCAGCGGGCGTTTTCTTCCTCCGCCATGACGGACAACTCCTTTAAGATGGCGTCATGATCGCGCCCCTTTGCCGGGATGCGGTCATGGCTTTCAAAACGGCCTTTGTAGGGTTTCAGGGGGTCGACGGGTTGAGTGTCCGTTTTTTCTTCGGTCATAATTAAGCCCTTTCAGATTGGCGTTTTTTTGCGACGCCATCATGCTGAGATTGAGACGGTAAACATCTTGCCGTTTTTATTCATAACGTTCATTTTTTTGATTGCTCAAGAAAGCGAACCAAAAGAACGCGCCCTTGCCATGACCCATTCGGGTCGCCTGCGCGTTACGATCGCGGACGGACGCGCCGAAACTCGCCCTGCCTGTCAGCAGGGCTCAGACAGTCGCCGCGTCTTTTTCGTCCGCGACCGCAATGCTCAGCTTCATGGCAAAAGGGAAGACGAAAAACAGCCAACAAGCCAAGTCTTGCACAGATTTGCCATAGGCAGCCATCCTAAGGATTTATCGGAAATTTTTCCCCATTCAACGCTTCGAAGATTTTTCTGCTTTTCTTAAAAAAGCGCCGGTATTGCCGGTACATGCGGTCATACAGACCGGCGTTGTCCGGGTTGGGTTGGAACACTTTTTTGATTCGGACACGCTTGGGGATATCTTCCAGGGCGAGATGCCCCAAAGACCAAAAAGCCAGAAAGGCCGCGCCGCGCACCGTGGTGTTGACGGGGTCGTCCACCTGATGAATGGGCACTTTCAGCACGTCGGCGTGGATCTGGGACCAGAGGTCCGACAGGGCGCCGCCGCCGGCAAAGCGAAAGTGGTCGATGGCACGCCCGATGAATTTTTCGGCCGGCCCCTGTGTCCAGCGGTTGTTGAACGCCAGGCCCTCCATGACGGCCCGTGCCATATGATGCCGGGTGGTGCCCAGGGACATGTTAACAAATCCGCCCCGGACGCGGGGCGCTTCGCAGGGCACCAGGGCACCGTTCAGCCAGGGCAGAAACATGACCCCCTCACTGCCGGCCGGGGCCTGGGAGGCCATGGTATTGAAGCGGATGTAGGCGTCCTCGGGCTTGGGGCCTGTCTGAAAATCGTCTTCAGGGTAAATCAACTGCTTCAGGAAAAATTCGACGCATTTGCCACCGGCCCCCTGTTCGCCCAGGAGGTAATAGCGGTCGGTGCAGGGGCTGGGCAGCGCCGTCATGAAATGGGCCAGGTCGGTCTTTTTAAAGGGGACGTGGCAGGTCATGTACAGCGAAGTGCCGATGTAGATGATGCTCTCGAAGTCATGGGCCGCTCCGGCGCCGATGAGGGAGGCGTTGGAATCGCTGACCCCCGCCACCACCGGCGTTTCCGCCGGAAGGCCAAAATCTTCCGCAACGGAGGGGGCCAAGGGGCCCACGACACCGTTGTTGGCGATGAGCGTGGGAAATTTTTCCTCGTCCAGGCCGGCCATCCGCAGCAGGTTGCCGCTATATGAAGTGACGCCCCATTGGCGGTTGTCCGTCACCACGAAGGGCACCATGGTTTTTTGCGTGGCCGTGATCCGTCCGGTGAGCCGGCTGGTCAGAAAATCCATGGGTTCCAGGAATTTGTAGGTCCGGGCGTAGATATCCGGATGCGCGTGCTTGATGAACAGGACGTGGCCCAGGGAGTCCACCCCCGACAAGGTGGGCGCCAGGCCGGTAAGACGAATCCATTGGATCAACTTGAAGAGGCCGTATCCCTGGATGCGCGGGAAGCCGTTGACAACGGCACGGTTGAAAGGGCCGCCCCGGGTGTCCATCCAGTGAACGGCCCGCATCAGGGGGGCCCCCCGGGCATCCACCGGGACGGCAACGGACCACTGGGAGTCGCAGGCGACTGCGGTGATGTCTCGGGGGGCGACGCCGGCGTCGGCCAGGACCTGCCGGGCGGTTTGACGCGCGCCGTGCCACCATTCGTCCGGGTCCTGCTCAGCCCCGCCGTCCGGCAGGAGGTGGGTCGTGACCGGGGCTTCCGCGCTGGCGACGACGTTTCCGCCGTCGTCCACAATGGCGGTCTTCAGGCCGCCGCTGCCCAGGTCGATGGCCAGGACGCAGCGCCGGTTGAGGGTGTCATCGTTCCGCATCTTCCGAGTGAGCCTTTCACGCGTTTGAATGACTTTACCAGGGCAGGCGTAGGACCGCGAACAACCCATCATAAGCGGATTGGGACCCAAAGCGCAACCGGCATCACTTCTTTTGGCCAATAACCGGATGGTGTGGTATCTTGCCCGATCGTCACTATATTGTCTCGAGGTTGTCATGCCGGCGCAAGCCGGAATCTTGTGGTAATGGAACGGGTTGCAAGGAGATTTCGGCTTTCGCCGGGATGACGCGGGTTGGCGTACTTCCTTGCCCGATGATCAATGGACTGTGAAATCGAATCAACTGTGAGGGGTAGCGATGGCCGCGATGAACAATCTGATGGAACTGTTTCAATATCTCGATAAATCCAACTGCCGCAAGTGCAACGAAAAAACCTGTCTGGCCTTTGCCGCGGCCGTTTTCCAGGGCAGGAAAGACGTGTCCGAATGCCCCAAGCTCAGCCCGGATATCATTGCCCGTTTCAGCGACAACGATACCTCCGGCCGCCCGGCCACCGTGGAGGAAAACCGTGACGAATACCTGGCGGACCTGAAACGGCAGGTTGCCGGGATCGACCTGGCTGAAGCGGCCGCGCGCACCGGCGGGCGGTTCGACGGCAATCGGCTGACCCTCAAGATCATGGGCAAGGATTTCAGCGTGGACCGCGAAGGCAACCTGTTTGCGGATATCCACATCAATCCCTGGGTGGCCATGCCATTTCTGGGCTACGTTCTTTTCGGTGAGGGGGTGTCGCCTACCGGGAAATGGGTGTCCCTGCGGGAGTTGAAGGAGGGCGCTGAACGCTATCCTCTTTTCAGGAAACGCTGCGAGGAAGCCATGAAACGGGTGGCGGACACCTACACCGACCTGTTCGACGACCTGGTGCACATCTTCAGCGGGCGCCAGGTGGCCGAACAGTTCGCTTCCGACATATCGGTGGTTCTCGACCCCCTGCCCAAGGTGCCCATCATGATCTGCTACTGGAAGCCCGAGGAGAACCTGGAATCCACCTTGAACGTCTTTTTCGACGAGACGGCCGACCGCAACCTGGACGTCGGCGCGTTGTTTTCCCTGGGGGCGGGGCTGGCCGTCATGTTGGAAAAGCTGGCCTTGCGGCACGGGTTTCCGGAGCTGAAGCCTCCCGCTTAGCCCAAATATTTCATGAAATTTTTCTGCGAAATAGATTTTATGCCACTATATCGATGATATAAACGCTATTCGGGGTGCGATTTTCCGGTGACCGTTTGTAACCTGCGCCGATTTTCGGAAACGCAGAAAAAATTCACCCTGCGGGCGCGCCCGAGATGTCCCTTGGCGGCGTTATCAGGGGCTTGCGGTAGCAGAAGTACAGCGGCGCCTCTGATGCCTTGCCCATGAACATCTCGAGCGCGTGAAATATCCGGGCTAGCCGAAAGCTTCAGGGTGTCACGATGTTGAAATTGGCCTTGGGCCGGTCCAGCAGCAGCAGGAATTTCAACAGGTCCATGCGGCTGCCGGAAACCTTCAGGTCGTCCGAGAAAATCGTTTCCTTGAGCCCGGCCAGGCCGGTGAGCATGCGCACGAACAGGTCGTGGGTCACTTCCAGGGTGACGTCGGCATCCTCTGACGGTAGGGATGCTTTGTGGTGCAGCACCGCATTTTTCAATTCCAGCCGATAACTTTCCCCGATATCCGTAAAGACAATGTCTATGGCAAGTTGTTTGCCTGCGGCCGCAGGGCCGTCCAGCCGTACCGCCATGCTGTCGAAAAAGCGCGGCAGGGGCGTGCGCTTGAGCAATTCATAGACCTTGGCCAGATCCACCCCCTGGTCCATCACCCCGTGCCGAAGCTCATAGGCCGCGGTCAGATATTCACTGCGCCATACGCCGGATTCAGCCTGGTAGCCCAATTGATCGTAGGTGCGTGCCAGGAGCGCCTTGGCATCCCGGTTGCCCGGCTCGGCAAAGACCAGGTGGTTGAGGACTTCCGCCACCCAACGGTAATCGCCTTCACGGAAGGACTGGCGGGCTTTGGCCAGTATCGCATCCGCACCGCCCATGTAGTCCACGTACCGTTTGGCCACGGCCTCCGGGGGCAGGGGATTGAGATTGGCGGGGTTCCCGTCGTACCACCCCAGGTAGCCTTGATATACCGCTTTGGTGTTGTGGCTGAGGGTCCCGTAATAACCGCGGTTGGGGAAGAAGCGGTCCAATGCTTCCGGCAGGACCACCTGATCGGCAATTTCCCGGGGCGTATAGCCGGCATTGGCCAGGCGCATGGTCTGGTCATGGATGTATTTGTAGAGATCCCGCTGTTTTTCAAGGAAGTGTACTATCTTCCCATTGCCCCAGATGGGCCAGTGGTGGCAGGCGAAATATATCTCGGCTTTCCCGAAAAGATCCATGGCCTCACCGATATAATGGCTCCATTTGAGGGCATCACGGACTTTGGCCCCGCGCAGGGTATAGAGGTTGTGCATGTTGCGCGAGACGATTTCAGCCCCGCAGAAGGCCTTATGCTCGGGCAGATAAAATGTCAGCTCGGCCGGCGCTTCCGATTCGGGTGTATACTGGAAAATGAAGCGCACCCCGTCGATCATCATTTCCTGGGGCGTGTGGTCCACGGTCCGGGTAGGCGTCAGGATACCATACTGGCCGAAGGCAATGGATTTTCCCAGCCCCGTATCCACATAGGCGCGTTCCGACGCCGGCAGGGGACGGCCGAACTGATAGGCGGCCCGGCGGCCCATGGCAATGCCGGCGATGACGTTCTCGCTGGTGGCCTCGGCCATGAAGCCTTTGGGCGCAATGACCGGTATGGCGCGTTTGATGGCCTCCTCGGCGGAAACGATGCCGAGGGCGCCCCCGAAGTGGTCCATGTGGCTGTGCGTGAAAATGATGGCCGCGATGGGTTTGCGTTCCAGGTGCTGCCCGGCAAACGCGATGGCGGCCGCGGCGGTTTCCCGGGTGGTCAGGGGGTCCACGACGATCCAGCCGGAGGCACCCGCGATGAGGGTCATGTTGGCCAGATCGAATCCCCGCAGCTGGTAGATGCCCTCTGTGACTTTGAACAGGCCGTGGATGTTATTCAGTTTGGCCTGGCGCCACAGGCTCGGGTTGACGCTGGCCGGTGCCGGCCCTTCGATGAAGCCGAAGCGTTCCATGTCCCACAGGAAAGCCCCCTTGGCATCCTTGACTTGCAGTTTTGGGGCCGCTGCAATCAGGCCCTGACGGGCTTCTTCAAAATCAGCCGGATCGTCCAGAGGAAGTTCTTCCCGGACGCCTTCATTGGCTTCGCGGGTGATCTCCGTCGGGGCGCTGAAGCCGGAAGCATCGGCATCCTCAGCGGATTCCGGCGTGCAGGCGGCGATGACAGTGACCATGGCGATCAACATTAGGGCATGAGCATGTTTCACGGCAGACCTCCGCAGGGCTTGTGTGGGCGGTGCGTTTGATTTTGGTGGACCGGTTGGATAGTGCCTGTAGCCATCCGACTACAATTGTTGATTTGTAACCGACTGACTACAGTCTGTCAAGTTCAGAATGCCAGGGGCATTGGGTTGAGTTGGTATTGTTCTGAACCCTCCACCCCTGAGGATGACCCGGAGAGGTCCCACCGATTCGGGGCGCTTTTTCCCGTCCGCCCCGCCGATGCTCGGCGCGGGACAAAGGGAAAACCAAAAACAAAGGCTTCAAACCATGTTACAGCCCCCTCAAGTGGGCTACCTGAAACCTCCCGCTATGCGGAAGGAGCTTCACGAGGCTCTTGAACCAGGATATCCATGAAGGCCTGCAGGATGGCATCCTGGACTTTGTCGGCGGGTTGGTCGTCCAGGCCGGTACCGGGCAGGAGGTAGTTTTCGAACACCAGGAGCCCCAGCACCATGGCGGTGCCGCCGGCCACCAGAAGGCGTGGATCCGCTGATTTGTCAAACGTACCCTTTGCCTGGGCTTCGGTGACAAAAGCGATCATGTTGCGTAGAAATGGGAAGGCGCTCTGCACATCGCCTTCGAACTGCCCGTCCAGGAAGGTCCGGGCCAATACCTTCCAGAATGCTTCGTTGCTGCGCAGCGCCGACACGCCGCGCACGAAGGCATCCGCATAGTCTTCCGGATCGCCGATGGCCGAGTTGATTTTCCGCATCAGGTGATTTTGCACCTGCAGGCGCAGGTTCTCCTTGGAGCCGAAATGCCGGTGCACGAGCCCGTGATTCACATTGGCCCGGGCGGCAATATCCCGGACCGCCACCCCGGCGACCCCCCGCTCGGCAAAGAGTGTGGTGGCCGCTTCAAGGATGGCGTTCATGACTTCTTCTTTTCCGGTGGGTCGGGTATTCGGGTGCATTGGGGATCCTCGTAAATGTCGGGTGCGGGATTTCCATAGGATGTAGTCGATGAACTACATTATGGCAAGGGGCTTGTTGGGGCTGAGCGGGTTTCAATCAATCGTGTCCCATGTTCATCCCGCGGCGACACCATACGTGATCCATAAGCGGCGATGTTCAATATCTATTTGTGCTTTAGTGGGTTTAAAAGTTTCTGTATCCGAAACATCAAGTGTGGGGCTTGAAGCCTGTTGGGGGAATCGTGGGGTAAGCGTTTGTACTTTATTGATATGTTTAATATTTTGTGGTAGTCTAAATGAGTGTTCCAATAAGATTGCGGTTGGTTTGCATAAGCTTGGGCGCTGCTGCTTAGGGCCAAAAATGACTGAGGATGAATTTCTTCGATACAGGGGCCTGCAATGAAAGATGCCGATAAGAGCCGGGAGGAACTCCTTGAAGAATTGGCACTGCTCCGCCAACAAAATGCCGAATTAAGACGTGCCCGTGAGACCTTGGACACAAGTGCCAAAACCGATGAGCACCTGCTGCTGCTGGATACCATCGACACCCACGTTTTTTACCTGTCCGATCCATCCATGTACGGTATGGTCAACAGGGCCCACGCCGATTTTTTCGGTGTCCGGAAGCGTGATCTGGCGTACAAAAACCTTTACGACGTGCTTTCGACCGCAGAAGCGGATGTCTGCGTCCAAGGCAACCGGCAGATTTTCAGAGACAAAAAGCAGATTGTCACCGAGGAATGGATGCAACGGGCAAACGGCGAAAAAAGGCTCTTCGCTTTTACCAAGACGCCCCGATTGAATCAAAACGGAGACGTTGTTCATGTTGTCTGTACCGGAGAAGATATTACCGAAAGAGTGCAAGCGCAGGAGGCGCTAAAGACCAGTCAGCAATTTTTAGAGAATGTTATCGAGAGCATCCAGGACGGTATGAGCGTTCTGGATCGCGATTACACCATCGTGCATACCAACGCGGTCATGCGGGAGTGGTACAAAGAAAGCGGTCCGCTGGTGGGGCAGAAATGCTTCAAAGCCTATCATGGTTACGACACCGCCTGCGATCCCTGCCCGACGCGAAGGGCGTTTGCCAGCGGGAAGACCGAGTCGAATCTCGTTCCGGGGCTGCCGGGTTCTTCGGCGGAATGGCTTGAGGTTTTCAGTTATCCCCTCAAAGACGGGGAGAAGAATGAGATCACCGGAGTGGTGGAATTCGTGCGGGATGTTACCGACAGGGTCAAGCTCCAAAAACAGATGGCCCAGGTCCAGAAAATGGAGGCCATCGGCACGCTGGCCGGCGGCATCGCCCACGATTTCAACAATCTCCTTCTGGGCATTCAGGGGCGGGCCTCACTGGTGGGCATGGATCTGGCCTCGGGCCACCCTCATCAGGAACACATTCAGGCCATCGAGGCGTACATCCGCAGTGCAACAGGGCTTACCAAGCAATTGCTGGGTATCGCCCGGGGCGGTAAATACGAACCCAAAGCGATCGACCTGAATGAATTGATAACCGAGAGCGCCGCCATGTTCGGCCGCACGCGCAAAGACATCCAGATCAAGCTGAAGATGGCGTCGACCCCGGTGGTGTCCGAAGTCGACAAGGCCCAGATCGAGCAGGTGCTGCTCAATATCTACGTCAATGCCGCCCAGGCCATGCCGGGTGGCGGAGATCTCCACCTGGAGACCGTCGTCGTCTCCCTGGACGATGCCTATTGCAAACCCCATGAGGTGTCTGCAGGACTTTATGCGCGGGTTGCGGTCACGGATTCCGGCATCGGCATGGATGAAGCCACGCGCCAGCGGATTTTCGATCCCTTTTTCACCACCAAGGATAAAGAGCGCGGCACCGGCTTGGGGTTGGCGTCCGCCTATGGCATCATCAAAAACCACAGCGGCTTCATTACGGTATACAGCGAAGTCGGTCGTGGCAGCACCTTCACTATTTTTCTGCCGGTATCCCGGAAGGACGTCCGCCACGAACCCGTTCGCCAGGAGCGCATCGCCAAAGGATCGGAAACCATCCTTCTGGTGGATGACGAAAAGATGATCATTGACGTGGGCCGGGCCATGCTCAAAAAATTGGGGTACCAGGTTCTGGTGGCGAAAGGCGGCCCCCAAGCCATTGAAATGGCGGCAACGCACAGGGACGAAATTGACCTGGTGATCCTCGATCTGATCATGCCCCACATGGATGGCGGTAAAGTCTTCGATCAAATACGTGAACAGCATCCGGCGATGCCGGTGATTCTGTCCAGCGGTTATGCCATCAACGGCAAGGCCGCCGACATTATGCGCCGGGGATGCAACGGGTTTCTCCAAAAACCATTCAACATTGCCGAGGCCTCCCAGAAGATTCGGCAAATCCTGGATGAGAAGTCATAGGTTCGCCCCGAGCCAGCCTACCGTTTATAATCTTCTTTCTGCAATCCCAGGCGTTTCATTTTGTTGTAAAGCCCGCGAGGGTGAATGCCGGCAATTTGGGCAGCGGCGTTGACCCGGCCGCGTGTCCGGGTAAGCGCCTGTTCCAGGTACAACCGCTCCACCCGATCCATAACTTCCTGCTGGATTTCCGGAAGGGTTTTTTCCAGAAGGTTATCGCCTTCCAGCATCACTCCCGGCAGAATCATGCCGCCGGCCTTGCGCCCGTTGAGAAACGCGTCGGGCAGGTCGTCCAGTTCGATCTCACTGCGGGGACACAAGAGCATGGCCCTTTCAATGACATTCATCAGTTCGCGCACGTTGCCGGGCCAGTCGTAGCCGCATAAGGCCTCCAGGGCCGCGGGGGAGAAACCGTGCACTTCCCGGCCGATCTTGTAGCGGAACATGGTCGTGAAGCGCCGCACCATGGCAGGAACGTCTTCCCGACGATGCCGCAGGGGCGGGATGGTAAGCATCAGGACGCTCAGGCGATAGAAGAGATCCCGCCGGAAATCACCTCTGGCAACGGCTTCTTCGAGGTCCCGGTTGGTGGCGGCAATGACACGCACATCCAGCTCGATAGAGCTTTCCCCTCCGATAGGCCTGATTTCGTAATCCTGCAATACCCGCAGGAGTTTGGTCTGCAAGTGCAGGGGCATGTCGCCGATTTCATCTAAAAAGATGGTTCCCCCATGGGCCAGTTCGAAAGCGCCCCGACGGTAGCGTACCGCGCCGGTAAACGCCCCCTGTTCATGGCCGAACAACTCGCTTTCGAGCAGGTTTTCGGGCATGGCCGCCATGTTGATCGATAGGAACGGGCCGATGGAACGCGGGCTCTGGGCATGGATGGCCTTGGCCAGGTGCTCCTTGCCCACCCCGGTCTCACCCGTCAGCAGGATAGGAGAGTCGCTGGGAACCACCTGGTTGACCTCTTCCATGAAAACCTGCATGGCTTGGCTCTCCGAGACGAAGTCCGACAATTTGGGTTCCACCAAACCCCGGCGGTCGAACCGCTTGCGCTGGATAAACTGGCGCCGGGATTCTAGGGCCGAATCGATCGCCTCGTAAATGCGGGTTTTCGACAACCCCGTGTAGAGCACGACGTCGGCACCGGCGGCGGTCAACCGGGCATGCGCCTCCAGGGAGTCGCTCGGGTGCAGAATGACCGTGGTCGGGTTCTCGGGCAGGGCATTGAGAATGGCGATGCCGTTGTCCACCGGGCGCAGCACAAAGGCATCGCTGATCACGATGACGTCGAAACCCCTTTGCAGGGCATTGCGCCAAACCGAACGGGGAGGGCCGAAAAGTTCGACCCGCACGTCGTTGTCCACCAGGTTTTTGGCCAGATAGCGCTGCAAAGGGCTGTTGTCGATGGCCAGACCGACGCGGATGAGCATGATGGTCCCTCCTTTTAGCGGTATGATGATGCTGCAAATACGGGCTTGTCATTTAGCACGGCTGGCAAAAAATAGCACGAAAATACCGAAAAAATTTCGTATTTGGTCAACACTAAAAGGACAATAATATTTTAACGAATAGAAATTTATATAAATATTATGTTTTATGAAACCGTTTGCACCGGCGGCAAAAAAACAGGCCCATAAACAGACATAAAATGTAAAAATTTACTGAAAAATACAATAATAAGTAAATATATACTGAAAAATGGTTTGAAACGAGTGTCCGTCAAGATTTATAATATTCATAAGATGAAAGAATTCAGACTGTTATGATATTTTGGGTTTTTCGGCACGCGTTATGCTATAGGAACAGCCTTTTTTGGGCCCACGGCCGGGTGCGGGATTACGGCCTCCGGATTGGCTCCGATGATAACGGCCGGGTTCCCCGTACAATGGCCACATGACTGTCCTTCAGGAGATGATGCCATGATTCATATCCGTGTCTGCAGCGATTTGGGTGAAATCCACCGCCTGTGGCATCGCCACTGGCCCCGGGAATGTTTTTTTGACCTTTGGCCGGTGAGGGCTTGCTTTCAGCGACACTTTAAACGCAAACCATATGTGTTGGTGGCTGAACGGCAGGGCGTCTTTGCAGGCATGGTCGCGCTGAGCTGGATCGATGAGGAAAACGCTTTCGGTCATTTCCCGGGGGAAGTCTGGCATGGCAAGACCTGGCAGGAACAGAACCGTTTCCTGGCGGCTGATCTCTCTGTGTTTGAAGCCTTGTGGGACGCCGTGCCGGCCGGGGCCGAAATCCGCTACCTGCGTCCGGACGGCAACCCCATGGTGGATGCCGGCGCGGAAGTGGATGAGCTCAACTACATGTTCCGTCCGGCCCAGTACGGGTACGATTTCAATGCCTACATGGCGCGGTTTCCCGGGAAAAAACGCAAGAAATTCCGGGCCGAGATCGAACGGCTGCACGCCCGGGGGGTCGCTTTCCGCTACGACTGCCTGGCCGATGTCGACCGGTTGTTGCGCATGAACATGGACGCCTTTGGTGACCATTCCTATTTCAGTGACCGACGTTTCCTCAACGCCTTCGAAGATCTGGTGGTGTGGTTGCATCACCATGATCTGCTGCGGGTGACCACGGTACTCGTCGGCGGGGAAATGGCGGCGGTGGATGTTGGTGCGATCTGGAACAACACCTACACCGTGGTGGCCGGGGGAACGTGTGTTGATTTCCCCGGTGTCGCCAAGCTGATCAATTTCCATCACCTGGAGTGGGCCTGTCGGCAGAAACTGCAGGAGGTCGATTTCCTGTGCGGCGAATTCCATTGGAAGGATCGGTTTCTGCTGACCCCCCGGCCGCTGTACCGTCTGGCCAAGCAGGTTGCCAATTCGGAGCAGCCCGCCCGGATGCCGTTTCAGGACCTGATCCATGCCGCCGGATGATTCTCGCATTCTGGTGGTCGGCACGACGGCCGACTACATCGAATGGATACGGACCTGCCGTCCGGGAGAAGCCCTTTTCCTGACGGATGCGGATGTTCGGCGGCAAGCGGAAGAACCCCCGCCGGCACTGGGGGAAGAAGTCCGCTGCGATTTGTCCGACGAACGCCAGGCCCTGGAAAAGCTGGCGCGGCACCTGGACCGATGGGGGATTACCCCGGTTGGCGTGGCCTGTTATGACTGCGAATCCATGGCCCTGGCCGCTCGCCTGGCCGGTGCTTACAGCCTGCCTTATCCAAGCCTCAAGGCGGTGGAAAACTGCCGGGACAAATATCGTTCGCGGATTCTCTGGCAGCGCCATCGCCTTGTAACGCCGAAGGTTCGGAAGGTGCGCTCGGCCGAGGCGGCGGTCGCCTTTCTGGATGAAACGGGGGGCGTGATCGTACTGAAACCCCTGGGCGGCAGCGGCAGCGAGTTGATCTTCCGATGCGACTGTGCCGAAGACTGCCGCCGGTATTTCCGAACCATCGACCGGGGTCTCGAGAAACGGCGGAACCAACGCTTGTATCGCTCTTTTGCCGGCGACGACCCTGAAATTCTGGCCGAGACATACGCTGCCGGAGAAGAGTTCAGCTGCGATTTCGTTTTGGAAGGCGAAAAGATCACCCTGCTCCGTCTGACCCAAAAGGTTCTTTTCGCCAAGGAACCGTTTGGGACGGCCAACGCCTACGTCCTTCCGGGTACATGGCCCGACGGACTTGATCCCGACCGTTTTCACCAGACGCTGTACCGCAGCGCCAAGGCACTGGGAATCGATCGGGCGGTTTGCATGCTGGATTTCATCCTGCGGGATGGCAACATGATGTTACTGGAGATGGCCCCCCGCCCCGGCGGCGACTGCCTGCCGCCCCTGGTGCGCCGGTGCTGTCAACTGGATGTGCTGCAATTGATGCTGGATTTCGCTCGCGGACCGTTCGACGGCAAGGCGCCTGCCATGCCGCATCGGGCACTGGCAGGGCTGCGTCTGCATGCGGCCCGGGAGGGGATCCTGAAGGGGATCGACGATCGGGCGCTGCGACAGGATACCCGTGTCCGGGAGATTCACTTGAGCCGCAAGCCAGGTCACCGGATCAGGCGCCCCCCGGAAGATTACGACGCCTGGCTGCTGGGGCATGTTATCTTTGAGCCCGATCCCGGCAGGGATTTCGCCGACCAGTGCAGGGAAGTGAAAGACAAACTGGTGGTTGAGATTGTGTAAGATATGACGTCTTCGACAGTTCTTGAATGGCCGCCGGTATTGCCGCCGGATCGGCTGAAGGCATTCGTGCGCCACTATTTCGATCGGCGTGAAGTCTATCTCGGTGTATTGGAGCAACACCCGCCGCCCCTCTATCTTCAGGAATCCGGCGTGCTGAGGGCGCGCGCCGGCAGGATGAAGCGCGCTTTTGAGGAATTGCTTCCCGATACGGCCTTTTACTATGCCGTCAAAAGCAACCACCATCCGCATGTCGCCGGTATTCTGATCGACGAAGGCTTCGGCCTGGACGTGTCCAGCGGTCTGGAGCTGGCCATGGCGCTTGAGCTTGGTGCGCAGGACATCGTCTTCAGCGGGCCGGGCAAGACCGCGGACGAGCTGCAGCTGGCGCTTGCGAACGCTGATCGCGTCATCCTGCTGATGGACAGCTTCGGGGAGTTGGAGCGCGCGGGCCAACTGGCCGCCAAGATGGGCGTCACGGTGGCCTGCGGTGTCAGGCTGACGGTCGATCCCTCGGGCCTGTGGCGCAAGTTCGGTATCCCCCTGGATGCTCTGCCGGACTTTTTCGATGCGGCCAGCCGTTGGCCCCAGTTGGACTTAAAAGGCCTCCAGTTTCATACCAGCTGGAATATGTCACCGGAGCCCCAGGTCGGCTTTATCACCGCCCTGGGGGGCGCCCTGGAAAGCATGCCGAGCGCATTGCGGGACCGGATCGCGTTTATCGATATCGGCGGCGGTTACTGGCCGGAGCAGGGGGAGTGGCTCCAACCGGCCGGTACACCGGAAGGCCGGCGCCGCGCAGCGGTGGGGCTGGCGACCGGTCCGCGGGACAGGCATTACTGGTATGCCGCCACATCCATCGAAACCTTTGCGGAAAAACTGAGCGCCGCCATTCACCGCCACCTGCTGCCGTTGGCGGGGTGCCGGATCTGCCTGGAACCCGGCCGCTGGATTTGCAACGACGCGGTGCAGCTGCTGATGACGGTGGTGGATAAAAAGGCCCCGGATGTGGTAATAACCGATGCGGGGACCAACGCCGTCGGCTGGGAGCGGTTCGAGACGGATTACTTCCCGGTGCTCAACCTGAGCCGGCCGTCGCTGACCGAACAGCCTTGCTTCATCCTCGGCGCGCTGTGCACACCCCACGACGTTTGGGGATACGCTTATTTTGGCGACGACATCCGGCCCGGGGACATCCTGATGATTCCGGCCCAGGGGGCCTACACCTATAGTCTGCGGCAGCATTTCATCAAACCGCTGCCGACGGTTTATACGATTTAGGCCGGGGATGCACCTTCCGCCTCCGGTGGGGAATCTGGAAAGTTTTTGCGCTTTATCCGGCCCGATACAATATGACAACGCTTCAGTTTGACATTTGGCCCCAGCCCGACAACACCACCTGCGGCCCCACCTGTCTGCACGCGGTCTATCGGTACTATGATGATGCCATTGCCCTGCCCCAGGTGATTGATGAAGTGCCAACCATCGAGGGCGGCGGCACCCTTTCCGTCTATCTGGCCATGCACGCCCTGCGGCGCGGCTACTGGACGACCATCATTCCCTACAACCTGCAGATTTTCGACCCGACCTGGGCTGGTCTCCCGGCCGCGGAGATCGCCGTCCGGCTCAGACGCCAGGCGGCCATCAAAAAAGATCTGCCGGGTTTCGCGCATGTTACCGACGCCTATCTGGCGTACCTGCAGTGCGGCGGTCAGCTGCGATTTGAAGTGCTGACAGCCAACCTGATCCGTGGCTATCTCAGACGCGGGATCCCCATTCTGACCGGTTTGAGCGCCACCTACCTCTATGACTGTTCCCGGGAATACGATGTGGACGGTAAGGTGGTCTACGATGACGTGCAAGGCGAGTCCTGCGGTCACTTCGTGGTCCTGGCCGGGTACGACCGTGAGCGCCGGCGTGCGCTGGTGGCCGATCCTTTTTTACCCAATCCCCTCGCGGAGGGTCAGCATTATGCGGTGACCATGGATCGGCTGGTTTGTGCCATTCTGCTCGGCATTCTGACTTACGATGGGGATCTCCTCATCATCCGGCCGGACCGTCGTAAAAAACGGAGACGTTGATGCGCCGCCGGGATACACCAGACGAATGACGATTGCCGCCTTCAATTTCCAGCCCGGCCGCATCCTTGCCGGCTAATATGAAGTGATTGCGTGCCTCGGCTGCGGCTGGGAGAGCGAAGTCTATCGGATTCGCGAGCGGAAAACACGGATCGAGCGGGCGGCGAAGATTTTCTTTCCCCGGCGCAACCCGGCCAACCGGACAGCGGTGGCCTATGCCAAAAAATTCCCCACGGCCGGTGCCTTGCGGATCTGCCTGGAGGCCCAGGACTGGTCCTGACGGCAACCAGTGAAAAGAATTTTCAGAGCCAAACCTTGAAATCGATTATCCCATGCAATAAATTTGCATATCTTTATGGTTCGACCACACGCAATCCCCCAATTGATCTGCGAGGTGTATTATGCGGCGTCTATATTTCATTGTTCCACTTATTATTATTGGGTTGACAGGGATTGGGCACGCTCTGGCCGATAACCGCCTCTCGGTATTCGTGAGTATCCAGCCCCAGAAATATTTCGTGCAACAAATTGGCGGTGACCGGGTCGACGTCCAGATTATGGTGCAACCCGGGGCCAGTCCGGCCACCTATGAGCCCAGGCCCCGGCAGATGGCGGCCTTGGCCGAAGCCCGGCTCTATTTTGCGGTCGGCGTTCCCTTCGAAAACGTTTGGCTGAAGAAAATAGCGGCCGCCAATCCCGAAATGAAGGTCGTTCACACGGATCACGGCATTGAAAAACGCGCTATGGCAACTCACCATCATCATGATATGGAAGGTGACGACCATCATGACGAAGGTGAGGCCCACGAGGGCGACCACCATGCCGAAGGCCACCATGATCACGACAAAGGCCGGCACCATGAAGATGACGGACATGATAATGCTCACCATGGACATGCCGGGCTCGATCCGCATATCTGGCTGTCGCCGCAACTTGTGAAAATCCAGGCCCGCTCAATTTCAGATGCGCTCAAGGCCATCGATCCCGGGCATGGGAATGTCTATGAGCGCAACTTCAGAGATTTTGCAGCACGAATCGATCAATTGGACGCCGATCTCAAAAAGGCCTTTGCCGGCAAGAAGGGGCTTCAATTCATGGTATTTCACCCGGCCTGGGGCTATTTTGCCCAGTCCTACGGTCTGGTGCAGGTGCCGATCGAGATCGAGGGCAAAGATCCCAAACCGGCCCAGCTTCAGGCGTTGATCGCCGAGGCCCGCTCCGAGGGCATTAAGGTCATTTTTGTCCAGCCCCAGTTTTCAACCAAACGGGCCGAGCTCGTTGCCCGGGAAATCGACGGCCAGGTGGTTGCGGCCGATCCTTTGGCCTTGAACTGGCTGGAGAATATGCGTTTGGTTGCCGGTAAGTTTGAGGCGGCCCTTAAATAGAATCGGACACATTCCAGAAAGATTCAGAATCATGTCATCGCCTGTCATCGAAATCGAGAATGTCTCTTTTTCCTATAACGGCCAGCCCGTGCTGGAGGATGTCAATCTTGCCATCCCCCAGGGGGATTTCGTAGCGGTGATCGGACCCAACGGCGGCGGTAAGACCACCTTGCTGAAACTGATGCTGGGGCTGCTCAAGCCGGACACCGGCCGTATCCGGGTCCTGGGCGAGGCCACCGGCGGGGCAACCCACCAGATCGGTTACGTGCGCCAGGATGTCCACATCAACCGCAGCTTTCCCATCACGGCGCTGGATGTGGTGCTGATGGGCAAACTGGACCCCCGGCACCGATGGTCCCGTCATACCGCCCGGGATCGGCGGGACGCCCTGAACGCTTTGGAGCGCATGGAAATGGGGGCGTTTGCCGGGCGTCGGATCGGCGAACTCTCCGGGGGGCAGCGCCAGCGTGTTTTTATTGCCCGGGCCCTGGTCACGGCGCCCCGGCTGCTGCTGCTGGACGAACCCACCGCCAGCATCGATACCAAGGGGCAGGCGGATTTTTTCCGGATGCTGAAGGACTTGAACCGGGAGGTCACCATCATGGTGGTGAGCCACGATTTACTGGTGATCTCCACTTACGTGAAATCCGTGGCCTGCGTGAACAAGCGTCTGCATTACCATCACGAGGCCGAGATCACCGGGGAGATGATGGAAACCATGTACCCCTGTACGGTGGAAGACGTCTGCCCTGTGGAACTGGTGGCCCACGGGCTGCCCCACCGCGTGCTCAAACATCACGAGGACTGACCAGATGCTGGATGCGCTGCAATTCGAATTCATGCGACATGCCCTGGCCGCTGGTCTGCTGGCCAGCATTATCTGCGGCATCATGGGCACCCTGGTGGTGGCCAACCGCATTGTTTTTCTTTCCGGAGGCATTGCCCACGCCGCCTATGGCGGCATCGGCATGGCGTTTTACTTCGGATGGCCCTACCTGGCCGCCACCATCGGCTTTGCCCTGGCCGCGGCCCTGGTCATGGCGGCGGTCACGCTGCGGTCCCGGCACCGTTCCGACACCATCATCGGCGTCATCTGGGCCGTGGGAATGGCCATTGGTATCATTCTTCTGGACCTGACGCCCGGTTACAACGTGGACCTGATGAGTTATCTCTTCGGCAGTATCTTAACGGTGCCGGCCGGGGACCTGGGGATCATGCTGGCAACCGGTGTGGGGGTGGCCGGTTTTGTGGCTGTCTTCTACAAGGATCTCTTGACGCTCTCCTATGATGAAGAATTTGCCCGGATTCGGGGGGTGCCTGTACGCCGGTTGTATTTTTCCCTGATCGGTCTGCTGGCGGTGGCCATCGTCATGGTGATCCAGGTGGTGGGGTTGATCCTGGTCATTGCCCTGCTTACCATTCCGCCGTTTATCGTCGAAAAATATGCCCAGTCGCTGCTCCAGATGATGGTCGGCGCCAGTGTTCTGGGGGCGGTGTTTACGGTCAGCGGGTTGTGGTTGTCCTACGCTTATGACCTGACCGCCGGGGCCAGCATTATCCTGCTGGCCGGCGCCGCTTTCTTCCTGGTGTTGCTGGTGGAGCGGTGGACGCTGCGGCGCAGGTCGAAAAGCGCGGCTTAATCCGGATATTTCATGGAATATCCGGGGCAATGTAAATGAAGTTGTCCCCTGTGAGAAAGGATCCGGAGCGATCCGCTGATCCGCGGAGCGTGTCCGGATATCCGTTTTCCCAGGCCGTCGTGTCAAGACAATGCGAAGAGGTATACCGATGTGTGTGCAATGCGACTATGAAACCATGTTGCGCCGCGCGAAACTGGATCCTACGGAGAACCGCCTGCGGGTGCTGGAGGTCATCGGGAATAACAGCTACCCGCTTTCCGCCGGCGACATTTTTCAAACCCTCCAACGCTCGGGGGCCATCAACCGTGTTACGGTCTACCGCATTTTGGATTTGCTGGTGGCCCATGGTCTGGTGGACCGCATCAGCACCGGCGGCCGGTCGGCCTACTACGGCATGGCGCCCAATGAGCATCACCTCCCTCATCCCCACTTCTATTGCAAACGCTGCGGCCAGATGGAATGTCTTCCTCCCGAGAGCCTGCCCCTGGCCAGTGATGCCTTTCGAAAAACCTTCCCGGGCCGGATCGACAAGGTGGAGGTGCGGGTGGACGGCATCTGCAAGAACTGCATGCGCTGAATGTCGTCCCGGATATCACACGCATCCGCAGGGTGATAAAATATTGATCGGTATTCGGGTTAATCGGTTGGCGGCATGCTTCGCACCACCTGCCAAAACATGGCATAGTAAGATACGCTTGCTGCAAGCAGGGCCAATCCCATGGCGCTGTAAAGGACCGCCAAAGGTTCACGGGGAAGGGCGGTGTGGCGCAGAAAGGAGCCCAGGGCGATCATGAGGAGAATCATGAGGTAGCTGCGCCAGGCCTGGAAGGCGAACAGGCAGCCGCGATCGGCATAGCTGGCGATGCGGGCCATATTGCGCCGGGCGATGCGGGCCAGCATGCTGCGGTGCAGAAGGAACGCCAGGGCCAGGCCGCCGGCTGCCAGGCCAAGGATGTGCAGGGGGGGCAGGGGGCGCACCCATTGCCAGGCCATGCCGCACAGCATGCCGCCGGCCGCTGACCAGACCAGTCCGGCGATGGCGATGAGCCAATGCTTGGGAACGGCCGGTTTTAAATGGTTCAGCGACATAAGGTCCACAGGCGCAAGGTTGTCGGGTTAGAAGGTTACGGCTTCGAAGCGGGCGACCACTTCTCTTCCCTGGTAGAGCTCCAGCATTTCACCGAAGATTTTATAATGGCCGGTGGCTTTGATTGCCTTGAAGAAGGTCTTTTCCAGGTCGGGATTGTCCGGGCAGGCCATCATGGTGGCGCCGGTGTCCTCGAAGGAGAGGCGATGCCCCTCTTGGCGGTAAAGGCCGAAAAAGCCGTTGCATCCTGAAAAGCCGGTCAGTTGGCGCTCGGATGAACGCAGGATCAAATGGGGCTCTCCCCGGCCGTTCCCGGTGAATGTGATGGTTCGTCCGTAAAGTTCGGTCAGTTTCCAATAGGTGTTATGCAACTCGGCCAGGGCCGGATATTCCGGGCATCTGCCACCGGGTCGGATGGATCCGAAACGGTCCACCACCACCACGGCTTCCATGCCGGCGCCCTCCATTTTCGGGCGCTGCCCCAGGTGGCCTTGCAGGGCGACGAACAGGGGCTCACCGGCGGTCTGACGGGTTTCCAGATAGGCACGTTCCATGGCCAGGTAGTCGTTCTCCTGGGCCACGGGAAACGCGGTACCGGTCAGGCATTCCGTAAACAGGGCGGCATCGGCCATGTAGCGGAACAGTCCCGTCATGGGCATGGCGTCTTCAAAGGGATCCAGATCATGGCGACGGACCAGTTCCACCGGTTGCGACAGCAGGTCCTCGCCACCGTTGAGGCCTGTCAGTCGAAACGTCGTGCTGTCTTTGACCGCTAGTTTATAGGGCGCTTCGGCGCGGCCGATCAGCACCAGTTGGCGCCCGCCATGGGCCAGGTACCACCGGCCGAAATCATAGCGAGAGGACCCGGCATCGTCCGCAGCGGTCTCCGCGGGTTTGCGCAGCAGGAAAATGCGATTGGCATAGAGGTTCAGTGTTACGGGGCCTGTCCGGTCCGCCTGGTTGTTCAGTTGGCCGGCATAAGTGGCGGGCAGCTCCAGGTCTTCCACGCGTATAGCGGTGGCCAACGTTCGGGGGGATGGGACCGGCGCCGCGGGCAAGCCCTGGAGGGTGATCCGGAGACGGTCCGGATGGCCGCGGGTTAAAACAGGATACCCCCGGGGGCTCGTGAAACGGCGGCGCCCACCGACAACGATGTCCGCACGCATCTGATAGGCGAGCCCGGGATCGACGACGGCGGTGGCATAATAGAGCGCGAAGGGTATGGGCACCTGGCGACCCTTGGTCGGCATCACCTGGCCGGCGACAAACGTGGCCTGCCCATCCTGCCGCGATACGGCTTCCAGGGTCAGGTGGATGGCGGCGTCGGGAGGCAGGGCCATCCGCTCCCGATAGGTAACCTGACCGACGATGCGTCCGGCCGCCGTGTCATCCCGCCGCCAGGCGCTGCGAAAATAGCCCGCATCGCCCTCTATGACCAGGGTTGTGTCCGTGAGGGTTTTGATGACCAGGCGCGATTCGAACGGTTCGGGATAGCGGCCGGTGGCCGTGGTCAAGATAAGCGTATCCTCTTCGATCTCCCAGGTCAGGCCGTTCATGGTATGAATGCCGATCAGGCCCAAACGGCCGTCGTCGTCGAAGCGGATGCCTTCGAGGGTTTCCGGCCGGTTGTCGATGGGGCGCACCCATGTGCCGATGATGCGGTTTCTCAGCTCGAGCGATGTAAGGCCCTCCGGGGATTCACGGTAAGGCGCCCGACAGCCCGACCAGCAGATAAGCAGGACCAGCAGGACAACAACCGCAGCTGAAGACCTCGGCGGCGCTTTATGGGTGTCGGTCATCGCTCCTCGCTAAGCTCCAAAGCGATTGATGATGGTGACGCCGATCGTGTCGAAGCGGTCCATGGCCTGCAGTTCCCGGAGGCCCTGATCCAGGTCGACGGTCTGGGCGATGAGGTTTTCCGGGTGCAGTTTGCCGGCCGCGATCATGGCCATCATTTCGGGGTAGCGATGCGCCTGCATGCCGTGGCTGCCGAGGATTTCCAACTCATTGGCAATGACCTGGTCCATGGGGATGCGCGGGGTGCTGTGCTCGGCCAGCATCAACCCCACCTGCACATGCCGTCCCCGTTTACGAAGGCCGGCGATGGCGTTGAAGCAGGTGGTGGGGCTGCCCAGGGCGTCCACGGCCACGTGGGCGCCGCCATGGGTGATGTCCCGCACGGCCTGGACGACATCCTCGACGTGCGAAGCGTCGATCACTGCCCGGGCTCCCAGCGAGCGGGCCTTGTTGAGCTTTTCCTTTTTGATGTCGATGCCCACGGTGCGGGCCCCGATGGCATCGGCGATCATGATGGCCGACAGGCCGACCCCGCCGCAGCCATGGACGACAACCCACTCGCCGGGCGCGGTGCGTCCCTGGGCCACCACGGCGCGGAAGGCGGTGGCAAAGCGACAGCCCAGGCTGGCTGCGGTCTCGAAATCGACGGCGCTGGGAATCCGTACCAGATTGGCATCCGCATAGCGGATGGCGACCCGTTCGGCAAAGGACCCCCAATGGGTAAAGCCGGGCTGGAACTGGTGGTCGCAGACCTGGTGGTGCCCCTGCAAGCACTGGGGGCAGTGGCCGCAGCCGCAGACAAACGGCAGGGTGACGCGATCCCCCGGGTTCCAGCGCGTGACCCCGGCACCGACCTCTTCGATAACGCCGGCCAGTTCATGCCCGGGAACATGGGGCAGGCGGATATCCGGATCATGTCCCATCCAGCCATGCCAGTCGCTGCGGCAAATGCCGGTGGCTTCCACCCGGATCACCACCCCGTCCGCGGCAGGTGTGGGGTCCGGGAGTTCTTTGATGTCAATGGCACCTTCAAAGGCTTCATAGATGGCAGCACGCATGATTTTTCCTTGGTCCTAAGGGGGTTAAGGTCTTGCCCGGATAAGAAGGAGGGGGCAGGATCGATCAGGCCGCCGGGCCCTTGGCCTCAGTGTTTGGCTGTGCAGCTGCCCTGGCGCGACTGACGGATGTCGTTCTGGTGCTTGGCGATGGAAATGATGGTTTTTACCCGGGTTTGGGCCTCTTCCGACAGGTCAGAAGACTGGAGATGCTGGGCTTCCTCAACGATGGCAGCAAACGCATTGGCAAGATCTTCGGTGCGCATGGGCTCTTCCCTCCTGAGATCGTTTGTTCGGTTTTGGAGCTAATGAGTGTCCATCCAGATATAGTAGATTTTGGTTCCGGGCAAGGCCGCAACGATTTGATAACCGCAGGCGTAGTTGGACTCCGCCGAGGATTTACAAAGAGCGAGAACGCCGGCCGGGGCCAAAATATGCTTTTTATGGATGGAGACTAATGAATGCCTGAGTTTCATTATAGCCACTCGGGGTATTGTGTAAACGGAAAATTTACGGGGCGGCAACCAGGGCCGCTTTTTGTCGGCTATAAATCCGTGATCACGGGATCGCGCAGCATGGCGTCCACGGCGGATGCTGCCGATTCGGCCGCCTCCGGAAATACATTGGCCAGATTGCGGATATGGCGCAGGTTGTCGGCTGTGCGCAGAATCAACATGGCCAGATTGCCTTCCTCCAGTTCCGACAGGGCGACAATATCGTCCCAGTCCCGGCCCCGGACCCAGTGGTAAAGCACGGCCGCCGGGCGCAGGTAGAGGGGGCGGAAGGGAAACCCCTCCACATGCATCTGGCGGGCAAAGGGCGCCAGGGTTTTTTTGACCCGCCGGTAGGACGAGGCCAGGGACCGCGGCAGGGCTCTTTTGGGCAGCCGGTCGTCGCATTCCCGCTCGTTGACGAAGGCTGCCACAATGCCGGCCAGGATGGCAGGGTCGTTTTCCGGAAAAGCCTTCCGTCGGAAGCCTTCCCCGATCAGCAGGGGTTGATCCACCCGCAGGCGGGCGGCCCAGGTGCCGTCCTCGGTCAGGCGCCCGGTCGGATCCACATAACCGTGGGCCTGGAGAAATTCCAGGTGATGCCGGAAGTCGTCCCACAGGTGGCGGTAGCTTCTTTCCAGCATGTGTTGGGGGGTCTTGGGGCCGAAGGACCGCATCAACTGAAACGTGGCAAAGCTGCGTTTGAGAAGATCTTCCACCTGGTCGGGCAGGTGGGACAGCAGCAGATTCAGCACCATGGAGAAATTGATGCGAATCTGGCTTTCCACGTCCGAGGCCGGTGCGTCCACCAGCCGGGCGGCCAGCCGGGCGTCCATGAACCGGCTCGGTACGGCCACGGCAAACCCGATATTGTCCTTGCCGCGCCGTCCGGCCCGCCCGGTCATCTGGTGAAACTCGGTGGGCGTCAGGGGCGCAAAGGCCTGGCCGTTGAAACGGTCCGAATTGAGAAACAGGATAGTGCGGGCCGGAAAATTGACCCCCGCGGCCACGGTGGATGTGGCAAAGACCGCGTCCAGCAGGCCTTCACTCATGAGGGTTTCCAACAGGAGTTTCCAGGCCGGCAGCTGGCCGCTGTGGTGGGCCCCCACCGCCAGGTTGCGGATATGCCAGAGCTGTTTGTGATGCTGCAGATGCGGGCTGGCGGACAGCAGCTCATCCGTTCGCCGTTCCAGGGCTTCCTGGCGTTGGGCATCCCGGAGGCGGTTGCCCATGCAGCGTTTCAGGGCATTGCCGCAGTCGGCCCGGGATTTGAGAAAGAAGATGGCCGGCAGCAGATCGTAGGTGCGCAGCACCTTCAACATGTCGCCGAAAGGCGGCAGGCCCCAGGGCGGGCCGAGGGCCGGTTTTTTCTTCTGGTTGACCAGGTTCTGGACGGTTTTATCCAGGCGTGACTTGCCTTTGGCGGTTTTGGCCACCAGGGGCAGCAGGGTGCCGGAGGGGGCGAAATAGAGGGGGTAGAGGGGGACGGGCCGCCGGCCTTCCCTCACCAGGCGGCAGTCTTTGCGCCGGATGGCCGACAGCCACTCGGCGATTTCCTTGGCGTTGCCGATGGTGGCGGAAAGCAGCAGCAGGGGGATGCGGGGCGGAAGATAAATCATGATTTCTTCCCACACCACCCCCCGATCGTAGTCCCCCAGGAAATGGGCTTCGTCCAGAACCACGAAGTCCGTTTCCAGTTCGATGCCCGCATGCATGGCGTCGTAAAGCTGGTTGCGCAGGATTTCGGTGGTGCCGATGATGATGGCGGCATCCGGCTGCTCCCGGCGGTCGCCGGTCAGGATACCCACGTTGGCGGCGCCGAAAAGATTCGCGAATTCGGAATATTTGGCGTTGCTGAGGGCTTTTAGGGGGCAGGCATACCAGGCCCGCCCCCCGTTGGCAAAGACACGCCGGATGGCCTGTTCCGCGATCCAGGTCTTGCCCGCGCCGGTGGGGGCGGTGACCAGGCAGTCACTGTGTTGGACCGCCTCCACGGCTTCTACCTGAAAGGGGTCCGGCTGGAACGGCTGCTCTTCCGGCACGCCGATGCGCGCGAAAACGGATTTCAGGCGGCGATCCGCGCCGGGTTTTATATCGATCTCGGGCGCTTTTTCCCGCCGGTTGTAGGGCCGTCGGCGCCGGGGATAATGGCCTCTGCGCATTAGAGCCTTTCGATGATGGCCTTGACTTCATCCACCGCCGGGGAGGCGGTTTCGAAAGGCGCCTGGTCGTTCAGATCGGCTTCGATCAGGCGGTCGTCATAGGGCAGGTAGCCAAGGATCTCGAAATCGGACAGGTGCTTTTCGAAGAAAGCCCGGTCGGTTTCACCGCGCACTTTGTTGCCCACCAGGCCGATGGATCCCAGGTGGATTTCAGAGGCCAGGCGCTGGATATTGCGGGCCGTGTCGATGCTGCGGCGTCCCGGTTCCACCACCACGATGAGCTTGTCCACGGCCTGGGCCGTGGCCCGTCCCAGATGTTCGATACCCGCTTCCATGTCCATGACCACGACTTCATCCCGGGACAGGACCACATGGGTGACCAGGGCCCGGAGCAGGGTGCTTTCGGGGCAGATGCAGCCGGCGCCGCCTTTTTTGACCCCGCCCAGGCGCATCAATTTGATATTGCCGAGACGGGCCGAGAGGGCCTCCGGCAGATCGTCCACTTTGGGGTTGAGTTTGAAAAAACCGCCGACGGTGCCCGGCTTGGATTCCGTGCGTTCGTACACCAGGTCCTTCATCTCGGAGATGGGGGTGATCTTGTCGGCCCCGTCGATACCCAGGGCCGCGGCCAGGTTGGCATCCGGATCCGCATCGATGGCCAGCACGTGCCGGCCCTGTTCATTGAAGGACCGGATGAGAAGAGATGAAAAAGTCGTCTTGCCCACACCGCCTTTGCCGCTAACCGCTATTTTCATTCGAATATCCTTTCTGTCCCGAGGGCAGCGTGCTTCTGCCGCACCAAAACCGGTTGCATAGTCGCAATGGAATATAACACAGCACTTGTCCGTGTCCATCCAGAAATAGCATCTTTCGGCCCCTGGCGGCGTTTGCGCTCGTTTTTAATCCTCGAAATAGCGGACGATTCCTCCGTTTGACACCCACCGTTTGGAATCGATTAGACGGGAAGTCCCGCATAGTGGGATAATATCCCGCAGAGCGGGAAAACGCGCTCGCGCCTTGCCATAAACAGAAATCTACCATTTATGGAGGAGCCTAGGTAGCTCACTCGAAGGGGGCTTAAAATGGTTTGCCGCTTTTGGTTTTCCCATTGTCCCGCACCGACGACGCGCAGGGTTAAGCGGGGCGCGGGCGTGCTCTTTTGCTTCGTTTTCTGTCACGGGACAGAAAATGAAGAAACGCCTCCATAAAATCATCCCGGATCCATCGAACCTCTCCGTGATGTGGTGATTCGATGAATTAGATGCCTTGACCTTTGGCGCGTTGTCCCTTAAGGGGACAAGCTGAAACGGCACCAAATATTTCACTTGAAAGAAGGGGATTATCGAAACCCCATGGCTACGCAAAACTCATCCCACAGCCCTGAAGGCGCGCCCCTGATTCTGGCGCCGGCCGGCAACCGGGCGTCCTTTCTGGCGGCGTTGGCTGCGGGAGCCGATGCGGTCTACTGCGGGTTGAAAAGCTATTCAGCCCGTGCGGAGGCGAAGAATTTTACGATTCCGGAACTGGCGGTCCTTACGGAACTGGCCCATCGCCACGGCATGCGGGTCCATACCGCCTTCAACGTGATGCTGACCGGGGGCGACCTGGAGCGGGCGGCCGGGCTGATGCAGGATCTCGTCCGGACGGTGAAACCGGATGCGCTCATCGTCCAGGACCTGGCCATGATTACCCTGGCCCGGGAGAGTGGCTACACAGGTGAGCTGCACCTTTCCACCCTGGCCAATGCCGGCTTTGCCGGGGCTCTGCCGTGGATTTCCCGTCACCTGGCTGTCGACCAGGTGGTGATTCCCCGGGAACTGGACATCGACGAGATCCGCACCATGGCGGCGGCCTGTCCGGAGGGGCTGGGCCTGGAGGTATTCGTGCACGGCGCCCTGTGCTACGGGGTGTCGGGCCGCTGCTACTGGAGCAGTTTCCTGGGGGGCAAAAGCGGTCTGCGGGGCCGCTGCGTGCAGCCCTGCCGACGCCTCTACCAGCAGCGCAGCGCGCCCCGGCGCCTCTTTTCGTGCATGGATCTCAGCCATGACGTGCTGGTCAAGGTGCTGCGCACGATTCCCCAGGTGAGGACCTGGAAGATCGAGGGGCGCAAAAAAGGCCCGCACTATGTCTATCACACGGTGGCCGCCTACCGGATGCTGCGTGACGAGGGCCAGGATCCCCAAAAGAAACGTGAGGCCCTGCAATTGCTGGAACAGGCCCTCGGCCGTCCGGCCAGCCACTACCGGTTTTTGCCCCAGCGTCCCCAGATCCCCCTCCAGCCCGGCACGCCCACAGGCTCCGGGCTCATGATCGGCACGGTCAAAGGGCCGGCCCACAGCCCGACCATCGTTCCCCGGAAGCCCCTGATGGCCGGTGATGTACTGCGGGTGGGCTACGAGGACGATGCCGGGCATGCCATCGTGCGGGTGCGCCAGCCCGTTCCCCCCGGGGGGCGGTTGGCCTTCAAACCCGGCCGCCGGGGCAAGGCCGTCAGCCGGACACCGGTTTTTCTCACGGACCGGCGGACCCCCGACCTGACCCGTAAATTGGCGGATCTGGAAACCGAACTGGCTGCCATTGCGGTGCCCCAAACCGACCGCCATCGCGGCAGGGTAACGATGCCGGCGGCCGTTCGCCTGAAAAAGACGCCGGCCCGGGACGTGGCCGTTGGCCGTACGGCCGGTCGCTCGGCGATCAAAGGGGCGCAGGGGCTGTGGGTTTCCCCCCGGGCGGTGCAGCAGGTCAAGGGCCGGGCCATATCCACGGTGTGGTGGTGGCTGTCCCCCGTGCTGTGGCCGGCCTCCGAAGTGGAAACGGCGGGCCTGGTGAAACGCCTTTGTAAAAACGGCGCCCGCCGGTTCGTTCTCAACGCCCCCTGGCAGGCGGGACTGTTTGACGGCCGGGACAAGCCCGAGCACTGGGCCGGCCCCTTCTGCAATCTGGCCAATCCCCTGGCCCTCGAAACCCTCCGGCAGGCCGGTTTCAGCGGTGCCTTTGTCAGTCCGGAACTGGGTCAGGAGGCCTCGCTGGACCTGCCGCGCAGCAGCCCCCTGCCCCTGGGAATGGTGATTTCGGGTATGTGGCCCCTGTGCCTGTCCCGGGTGATTTCCGAGGAGGTCAAACTGCGCGAGCCCTTCAGCAGCCCGCGCGGGGAGAAAGCCTGGGCCAGCCGCTACGACGACAATTACTGGATTTTCCCCAACTGGAAGCTGGACTTCAGCCGCCACCGCCGCCTGCTGGAAAAAGCGGGCTACCAGTGGTTCGTGCATCTGGATGAGCCGGTGCCCAAGAGGGTCAAGCTGAAGGAGCGGGCGGGGTTGTGGAACTGGAACATCGGCCTGAAGTGATATCCCTTGAGAAATCGTCTTTTTTACCCTGATCGGTGTTCTCCGCGGGTTTTTCGGCTGCGGCGTACATAAGTACGCCTCACCGAAAACCCTTGTGCGGCCTTGATCAGAATTAAAAAACCTGATTTCTGAATGGGATATCGCTTAATGTTATAGGCGGTTGCGTTGAATGGTCGATCGGCCCGGGGCGGATAAAAATCGGCGATACGCCTCTCTCCTCAGAACTTGCACGCCTTGAACTTGAACGTTTTACGAAGCCGTCTTATCCCGATGGTTTCATTGAATGGCCGATATTGGCTTTATTCTGCTCAAAGCATCTGATTCAGCTTTTTTTACAAAATAAAGATCCCAGCGTAGTTGAATGTTCATCCAGAAGTCGGCCGAAACTCCAAAAACTTTAGAAAGCCTCAAAGCCGTGCTGGGCGTAATACCGCGCCTGCCATTGACGATTTCGTTGACCCGTTGGTACGGAACGTTTATCGCGTGGGCTAGATCCCGCTGGGTTAGGCCCATGGGCTTTAAAAATTCCTCTAGCAACATTTCACCAGGGTGGGTGGGTGTCCTATGGGTCGGTATGCGAATCATTGTGATACTTCATCCTTATTTTCTTGTTTGTGTCTATCCATGAATGGCATCTTTTGGCCCCGAGCGGCGTTTTCGCTCTTTTGAAATCCTCGAAATAGTCCACTATTCCTGCGGTTTCCACCCACCGCAAGAATAGATCAGACGGGAAGTCCCGCGAAGCGGGAAAAATCGCTCAGGCCTTGCTCGGAACCAAAATCTACCATTTATGGACGGACACTTGTTAATGATAATCGACGATTTCAACATCCATGGGACCGCTGGCATGCCATACGAAACAGATTCGATACTGATCGTTTATGCGAATACTATGCTGCCCGCTTCGATCCCTCGTTAGCGCTTCCAATCTATTTCCTGGTGGGACCCTGAGCTCATCAAGGGCTAACACCGAATCCAACTGGTCTAATTTACGACAAGCAATATGCCAGAGATTTTGAGGACATATTTTTCTCGCCGGCTTGCTTGATTTTCCGTTAAAAACATCCTCAGTGGCTTGGTTTTTAAAGGATTGTATCATGGCTATACGATAGCACGGCTATCATGCTATTTCAAGTGTATTCAATTTTCAATATTTTAGTTGCACTTGAATTGGAACATTTCAGTGTATGGAGGAGAAAATGGCTGAATTGCAACAGCATACGACATCATTGACGGTAGCCCTTGGCACCGGGCCCGACATCCGGGACATCACGGATGTGCTGAACGGCGTGGTCCGGGAAAGCGGTATCCGGGAAGGGGTTTTGTCCGCCAGTGTGGTGGGGTCCACCGGCTCCCTGACCACCATCGAGTACGAGCCGGGCGTGGTGGCCGACCTCAAAGACGCCATCGACCGGCTGGCGCCGCCGGACGCCTACTACGCCCATGAGGAGGCCTGGCACGACGGCAACGGGCACAGCCACGTGCAGGCGGCCCTGCTGGGGCCCTCCATCCACCTGGCGGTGCGGGACGGCCGCCTGCGGCTGGGCACCTGGCAGCAGGTGGTGGCGATCAACCACGACAACCGCTCCCGGCAAAGGCCCATCGAGGTGACGGTGACGGGTGTCGGCGGCTGACGTCTTACGACCCGTCTCCGGGTGTTTTTTTTACGCTTGATATAAACACGCACAAAACGGTAGGATCTTCTCCATGCTTGGACCATGGCGTTTTCCCCCCATCCATTTGGACATCATCCCATGACAGTCACACGGAGCAAGAGCGTTGACGGCCCCTTGAAGAAAACATCCAAAATTGACGAGCACCTGCGTTTTGAGCAGATGATTTCAAACCTGTCGGCACGCTTCATCAACGTACCGGGCGAGCGCTTGGATGATGAAATCGAAGCCGCCCTGGCCGAAGTGCTGGATTTTTTCCAGGTGGACCGTTGCGGCCTGCTTCATATCTCACCTGCGAGAAAGCATTGGATCATCACTCACCTGGCCTGTTCGGAACATGCCGAACCAATCCCTGTCGGTACGATAATGCCCCGATCGATCAACCCTTGGGCCTACGACAGGTTGACGTGCGCAGGGAAAGTGGTTGCGTTTACCCGGGTGGAGGACATGCCCGACGAAGCCCATGTGGACATACAAACCTGGAAAGAATGGGGGATACGCTCCAACCTCGTCATTCCGGTTTTCAGCGGCAAATCCATCGTCCACGTCATTGCCATCAACGCCGTGCAAAAAGAGCGCGTATGGCCGGAGGAATTTATCCCGAGGCTGCAGCTTCTTGGTGAGATCTTGGCCAGCGCCCTGCAGCGGCGGAAGACTGAAAAGGCGTTGCGGGCGAATGAAGCGCAGCTCAATCTGGCGGCGGCGTCGGCCGAAGCCGGGCTCTGGAGCATTTACACCGATACGGGCCGGCTCTGGGCCACGGACAAACTGCGCGAGATCTTTCAGTTCCTGCCCGACGAAGCGTTGACGTTCGAGCGCTTTCTGGATTCGGTGCACCCGGATGATCGCCAGAGGGCCAGGGAAACCTTTGACGTGTGTCTGCAATCCCATGACCTGGTGCGCCTCGAATACCGCATCGTCGGAGCTGATGGCCGTGTACGCTGGGTCGTTTCCCGTGGGCGGTCGTTTGCCGCCACAGCGGAACAGCCCATGCGGGTGATGGGGGTGGCCATCGACATCACAGATCGCAAGGCAACGGAAACCCTGCTAAAGAATCAGATGGTGGAAATCCAGCAATTGAAGGATCAACTGGAGCAGGAAAACCTCTACCTGCGGGATGAAATCGTGCTGCAGCAGGGGCATGAGGGCATCATCGCCCACAGCAGGGCCATGAAGCAGATCCTGGCTAAACTGGAGCAGGTGGCCGCCACCGACGCCACCGTTCTTATCACCGGCGAAACCGGCACCGGTAAGGAACTCCTGGCCCGGAGAATCCACGGTCTCAGCCGCCGCAAGGATCGGACGCTGATTACCATCAACTGTGCAGCCCTGCCGCCCACCCTGATCGAAAGCGAGCTGTTCGGACGGGAGAAGGGCGCCTACACCGGCGCCCTCACCCGCATGGCGGGCCGCTTCGAGGTGGCCCACCGGTCCACCCTTTTTCTGGACGAAGTCGGTGAGCTGCCCCCCGACCTGCAGGCCAAGCTCCTGCGGGTGCTGGAAGAGGGGTGTTTCGAGAGGGTGGGTTCCACCAAGACCCAGAAAGTCGACGTGCGCGTCATTGCCGCCACCAATCGAGACTTGACGCAGGAAGTGGCCGCCGGGCGGTTTCGCAGCGATCTCTACTACCGGCTGAATGTGTTTCCCATTGAAATCCCCCCGTTGCGGGAGCGCCCCGAAGACGTGCCCCCGCTGGTCTGGATGTTCGTCAAGCAAAATGAGAAGACCCTGGGCAAGCACATCGACCGCATATCCCGCCAAAGCATAAGCGCCCTGCAGCGCCACGCCTGGCCGGGCAATTGCCGGGAACTGCGCAATATCGTCGAACATGCCATGATCATGAGCAAAGGTGAAATCCTCCGGATCCATGCGCCGGAATCAAAAAGTGATCCGGCGCCTCCGGCGGCCACCCTGGCAGAAGTGGATCGCCGGCATATCCAGGCGGTGCTGACCAAGACCGGTTGGCGTATCTCCGGCCCCAACGGGGCGGCCGAAATCCTGGGGTTGAAACGCACCACCCTGCAGGCCAAAATGAAAAAACTCAATATCCAACGTCCCACCGACTGATGCCCAAGTTTGGGCAATTTGCCATTATTTGGGCACATTTCATATCCGGTATATGCTCATAAATAATTAATAATACGATATTTTCGTATTATTTTGACCCTTCAGAGCACTCCCTTCGCTATCCTCCATTATGGAATGCTTTTCGCATTCTGTTGTCTTTCAGATCTTTTCAAAACGTTATTTGGACTTTCATTCCTTCGACGAGGTACCGCCTTGCCCGATCCAACAGGGATAGCCCCCAGCGACAATGATCGGTCCGTTGTGGATTTCAGCATCCGTGCGACCCTGCGGATGAAGATCCCGGTCCGAAAGCGCAAAGAGGCCCGGCGCATCCTCGGTTCCATGATCGAGCGGATCAGACTGGAGGAAGGCTGCCTCGGCTGCCGCCTCTACCTGGATGCGCAGGAAGAGGGCACCCTCATGTTCGAGGAAATTTGGGCCAATGAGATCAGCTTCCGGAATCACCTTCGATCCGATGAATTCCGGACCGTGCTGCTGGTTGTGGAAATGGCCGGGGCACCGCCCGCTATCCGGTTTGACCGAATTGCCCATACGGCGGGCATGGACACCATCGAAGGTATACGGAACCGGGCAAATATCAAACCCGGCGCATCGGGATCGAAATCGTAAGTTCAGCCGGCGTTTGTGAAGCATCCATTTCCCGGGCAGCCCGGAAGTGAGGCCGCTGCGGGTATCGCGGAACCCATAAGTGCAAACCGCGGAAAACCGCATACCCAGAGGACTGTCGCAAACAGAAACGATACCAGGAGGAGCACGCATGAAACTTCACTACTTTTATAAGGCGTTAGGCTTAATTCTTATCATGTTTGCTTTGTTTGGCTGTGCCCAGGTGCCGCCGGCGTCGGCTTCGGCCGCCGCATCTTCGCCGGTCCTGGATCAAATACTCGCCCGGGGCGAACTGCGGGTGGGCATGTCCGGTGACATGCCGCCGCTGAACATGACCACCAAAGAGGACAAGCTCATCGGGCTGGATGCCGACCTGGCCGCCATCTTCGCCGATGCCATGAACGTCAACCTAAGCCTGCAATCGATTCCTTTTGCCGACTTGCTGCCGGCTCTCGAAGCCGGGCGCATCGACATGATCATCGCCAACATGACCATCACCCCGGAGCGCAACCTGAAAGCGGTTTTCGTGGGGCCCTATTTTGTTTCCGGCAAGGGCCTGCTCACCAAGCGCAGCACGCTTGTCACGGTTGAACGGGTCGAGGAGCTGAACAGCCCGGATTTCACGTTCGTGACCCTGGCAGGCTCCACCAGTGAACTGGTGGCCCGCAGCGGTGCTCCCCAGGCAAAACTGCTCACCGCCGCCAACCAGGAGCAGGCCGTGCAAATGGTGATCGACGGGGGGGCCGACGCCCTGATCGCGGACTTCCCGATCTGTGTGGTGGCGGCCTTTCGCTACCGGGATGCCGGCCTGGTGGCCGCCAACACGCCCATCACCTACGAGCCCATCGGCATCGCCATCCCCAGCGGCGACCCGCACCTGGTCAACTGGCTGGAGAACGTCCTGGACGGCCTGCGCAAGGCCGGGATCATGAAGGTGTTGAAAGAGAAGTGGTTCGGCGAACCGAAATGGGTGGATCAGCTCAAATAGTGGGGACGATTGATGCCTCTATAGGGATTAACGAAAGGAAAAAATCGTGAAATCGACATTAAAATTCGGATGCATTGCCGCAATGGTCGTCCTGATGGTGGCGGCATGCACAGGCCTGCAAACCGCGGGAACATCCGGGCACGTAACACTTGAAGAACACTTACCCGGTAAGATCGCGGGCATGATCCACACCGATCGCGCGATGGGTGTCCATCACAGCATCGAAATCACAGGCAAGCCCGGGGCGCCGGACGCCACCACCACCATTGACGGCCGACAGCTGCCGCCGCCGCCGGACAAGACCTTCGGCGGCAGGATCGAACGCAACGTCGAGGATTCCAAGCCCTACTGGCCGCCCCGCGTGGTGCCGCCCAAGGGCGCGCCCAACGTGCTGCTGATCATGACGGACGATTCGGGTTTCGGTGTGCCCAGCACTTTCGGCGGGGTCATTCCCACCCCGACGCTGGACCGCATCGCCAACCAAGGCCTGCGCTACACCAACTTCCACTCCACGGCAGTCTGCTCGGCCACCCGCGCGGCCCTCATCACCGGGCGCAACCATCACCAGATGGGCTTCGGTACCGTGTCCGAAACCGCGACCGGCTACCCCGGCTACAACAGCATTATGACCCGCGACAAGGCCACCGTCGGCAAGATCCTGAAGGACAACGGGTATGTGACCTCCTGGTTCGGCAAAAACCACAACACCCCGTCCTTCCAGGCCTCCCAGATCGGCCCGTTCGACCAGTGGCCGGTGGGGCTGGGTTTTGACTACTTTTATGGCTTCATGGGCGGCGACACCAACCAGTGGCAGCCAGCCAACCTGGTGCGAAATACGACCTACATCTACCCGTTCCAGGGCAACCCCAAGTTCAACCTGACGACTGCCATGGCGGATGAGGCCATCAACTACATCAAGCGCATTGATGCCCTCGACCCGGATCAGCCGTTCTTCGTGTATTACGTACCCGGCGGCACCCACGCGCCGCACCATCCGACACCGGAGTGGATCAAAAAAATCAGTGATATGCACCTGTTCGACGAGGGCTGGAACAAACTGCGCGAGACGATTTTCGCCAACCAGAAGCGGCTCGGCGTCATCCCCCAGGACGCCAAACTGACGCCCTGGCCGGACGACCTGTTGAAGCGCTGGAATGAGCTTAGCGACACCGAAAAGAAGCTGTTCCTGCGGCAGGTCGATGTCTTTGCCGCCTACACGGCCTATACCGACCACGAGATCGGCCGCGTGGTCCAAGCCGTGGAAGATATGGGCAAACTCGACAACACCCTGATCATCTACATCAACGGCGACAACGGCACCAGCGCCGAAGGCGGGCCCAACGGCACGCCCAACGAGGTGGCGGCGGTCCAGGGCGCCCTGTTGCCGCCGGAAGTTCAGATGAAATGGTACGATGCCTGGGGCTCGGACCAGACCTATCCCCACATGTCGGTGGGCTGGACCTGGGCCTTCGACACGCCCTTCTCGTGGACCAAGATGGTGGCCTCGCACTTCGGCGGCACCAAGCAGGGCATGGCCATTTCCTGGCCCAAGGTGATCAAGGACAAGGGCGGCGTCCGCCACCAGTTTCACCACGTCATTGACATCGTGCCCACCATCCTGGAGGCGGCCGAGATCAGGCAGCCCGAGGTGATGGACGGCATCCCCCAGACGCCCATGGATGGCGTCAGCATGCTTTACACATTTGACGCCCGGAACGCGGACGCCCCATCGACCCGTAAAACCCAGTACTTCGAGATGATCGGCGACCACGCCATCTATCACGAGGGCTGGATGCTCAGCTCCAAGGTCATGCGCGTGCCCTGGGACAACAGCGGCAAAGGGTTCAATGACCCCGCGGGTTTCCCGTGGGAGCTCTACGACCTGAGCAAGGACTGGACCCAGTACAATGACTTGGCCGCCAAGTACCCGGAAAAGGTGAAGGAGCTGGAGACGCTGTTCTGGAAAGAGGCGGAGCGCAACCAAGTGCTGCCGCTGGATGCCACCACCTTTACACGCATACCGCAACCGCGCCCCAGTCTGGCGGCCGGCCGCAGTCAGTTCACCTATTTCGGTGAGATGACCGGCATACCCAACGGGGACGCCCCGAGCGTCATCGCCACTTCCTACAACTATAAAGCCGAGATCGAAGTGCCCGAGGGCGGCGCCGAGGGCATGCTCGTGACCCATGGCGGCCGCTTCGGCGGCTACGGGTTCTACCTGTTGGACAGCAAACCCGTCTACACCTGGAACATGGTCGATCTCAAGCGCATCAAGTGGGAAGGCCCCAAGCTTACCCCCGGCAAGCATTCCCTCGAGTTCGATTTCACCTACGACGGTCTGGGGGCCGCAACCCTGGCCTTCGGCAGCCCCAGTGGCCTGGGGCGCAGCGGCACGGGCGTCCTCAAAGTTGACGGCAAGGTGGCCGCGACGCTTAAGATGCCCAAGACCATTCCCATGACGCTGCAATGGGACGAGAACTTCGACGTGGGCGCCGATACCGGCACGCCGGTGGACGACAAGGACTACCAGGTGCCGTTCCGGTTTACCGGCAAGCTCGACAAGCTGACCCTGACCATCGACCGGCCCAAGCTCTCACCGGAGGACATCAAGAAGCTCAAGATGGCCATGCACGCCAACCCGGCGAGCGAATAGGTTTTCAAACAGGATCAACGAAAGGAGCACAAAGTGAAACCGAAAGTAACGATTGGATTCATTGCCCTGATGGCTATCCTGTTGCTGGCGGCCTGCACCACCATGCAGGCTAAAAGCCCCGAGGTGACCGGCGAATTGGGCTCGCCCGGCGCCACCACCACCATCAGCGGCAAGCAGCTGCCGGCGCCTGAACCCAAATTCGGCGGCGTGATCAGGGACGGCGCCCTGCAATCGAAGCCCTGGTGGGCGCCCCGCATCGTGCCGCCCAAGAAGGCGCCCAATGTCCTGGTGATCATGCTGGACGACGCCGGCTTCGGCGTGCCCAGCACCTTCGGCGGGGTTATCCCCACGCCGACCATGGACCGCATCGCCAAAAACGGCCTGCGCTACAACAATATCCACTCCACGGCCCTGTGCTCACCCACGCGGGCCGCCCTGATCACCGGGCGCAACCACCACTCGGCCGGATTCGGCGTCATTTCCGAGCAATCCACCGGATTCCCCGGCTACAACAGCATCATCGAGAAGGACAAGGCCACCATCGGGCGGATTCTACTCGACAACGGCTATGCCACGGCCTGGTTCGGCAAGGATCACAACACGCCGGCCTTCACCGCCAGTTCGGTGGGGCCCTTCGACCAGTGGCCCACCGGTCTGGGCTTCGAGTATTTCTACGGCTTTGTCGGCGGGGATGCCAACCAGTGGCAGCCCAACCTCTTCCGCAACACCACCCAGATCTATCCCTTCAAGGGCAAACCGGGCTGGAACCTCATTACCGGCATGGCCGACGACGCCATCGCATACCTGAACCGCATCAACCAGATCCAGCCGGACAAGCCCTTCTTCATCAAGTATGTGCCGGGCGCCACCCACGCGCCCCATCACCCCACCAAGGAATGGGTGGACAAGATCAGCGCCATGCGCCTATTCGACGACGGCTATGAGAAGCTGCGCGAGCGGATCTTCGAGAACCAGAAGAGGCTCGGCGTGATTCCGGCGGACGCCCGGCTGGAGCCCTGGCCCAAGGACTTGCTCAAACCCTGGGACGATCTGACGCCCGAGGAGCAGAAGCTCTTCGTCAAACAGGTGGAAGTCTTCGCCGCCTATGCCGCCTACACCGACTGGGAGATCGGCCGTGTCGTCCAGGCTGTCGAGGACATGGGCAAGCTGGACAACACCCTGATCATCTACATCAACGGCGACAACGGCACCAGCGCCGAGGGGGGTCCCATGGGCACGCCCAACGAGGTGGCCTGGTTCAACGGCGTCAACGACATGCCGGCCAAGTTGCAGATGAAGTGGTACGACGTGTGGGGTACCGAGGAAACCTACAACCACATGTCGGCCGGCTGGTCCTGGGCCTTCGACACGCCCTTCACCTGGTTCAAGCAGAATGCCTCGAGACTGGGCGGCATCCGGCAGAACATGGCCGTGATGTGGCCGGAGCGGATCAAGGACAAGGGCGGGCTGCGGGAGCAGTTCATGCACGTCATCGACGTGGTGCCCACCATTCTCGAGGTCACCGGTATTCCCGCGCCCCAATATGTGGACGGCATCAAGCAGGCCCCCATCGAGGGCACCAGCTTCGCCTACACCTTTGACGCGGAGAACGCCAAGGCGCCCTCGCAGCACAAGACCCAGTATTTCGAGATGATGGGCCAGTGGGCGCTCTACCACGAGGGCTGGCTCTTGAGCACCAAGGTCAATCGCGCGCCCTGGAAGGCCTTCGGCGCCGCCAACACCGACCCGCTCAACAACCAGGTGCTCGAGCTGTACAATCTCGAGGAAGATTTCACCCAGTCCAACAACATCGCCGACCAGCACCCGGACAAAGTGCAGGCGCTCAAGGAGCTGTTCATTGCGGAGGCCAAAAAATACCAGGTGTTGCCCCTGGACGCCTCGGTGGCGACCCGCCTCGTCGCCCCGCGGCCCAACATCACCGCCGGGCGCTCCGAGTTCGTCTACACCATGCCCATGACCGGTCTGCCCCAGGGCGACTCGCCAATGCTCCTCAATGCGTCTTACACCATCACCGCGGACATCGAGGTGCCCAAGGGCGGCGCCGAAGGCATGATCCTGACCTCGGGCGGCCGTTTCGCCGGTTACGGCTTCTACCTGCTCGAGGGCAAGCCGGTCTTCCTGTGGAACCTGGTCAATCTGAAGCGCGTCAAGTGGGAAGGTTCCGAGGCGCTCAGCCCCGGCAAGCACACCATCGAGTTCGATTTCAAATACGACGGCCTCGGCATCGGCACTCTTGCTTTCAACAATATGAGCGGCATCGGCCGCAGCGGCACCGGCACGCTGAAAGTGGACGGCAAGGTGGTCGACACCAAGGAGATGAAGCGGACCCTGCCGATCATCCTGCAGTGGGACGAGTCCTTCGACGTCGGCTCCGACACCCTGACCGGCGTCAACGATGCGGATTACAAACCGCCTTTCCCGCTGACCGCCAAGCTCAACAAGCTGACCATCAAGGTCGACCGTCCGCAGCTGAGCAAGAAGGACATCGACAAGCTCGAGGCCTCCCAGGCGACGGCCGTGGATGGCAACCCGATCAAGCACCTGCAGGGCGGGCCGCATTAAACCGGCACGGCGCCCTCAGCGTGTTGTCATCGCGATCGTGAAACGCGCAGGCCGGCCTGACAGGATCCGGGTCGGCCTGCGCCACCGAAGTGATAAAAGCGAAAGGGGATCGCCCTATGAGCGGACCCTCGGATCCATGCGCTTACATCAGGTGTCGGCAAGATGACAATGAGGGCAGAATCCATCAGAAATGCGGGCATGATATTAGGAGAAAAATCATGAAGGCAAAATTCGTTTTACGCGTAATGGCATGGGTCCTGGTGGCAACCTTGGCGGCCGCCCCGGCGGTATCCCTGGCCCAGGAAGGCGATGCCAAGGCCATCCTCAAGGCCATGTCGGACTATGTGGGCAGCCAGGAAACCATCGAACTCACGTTCGACAGCGCCATCGAAATTATCACGCCGCAACTGGAGAAGATCCAGTTCACCAATTCCGGCGGGGCCTTGCTGCGCCGCCCGGACAAACTGCACGCCCACCGCGTCGGCGGGTACGCGGATGTGGAGATGTTCTACGACGGCAAGACCACCAGTGTTTATGGACGCCACGTCAACGGCTACGCTCAATTTGAGGCGCCGGGCAGCGTGGATGACCTGATCCACGCCCTACGGGAGGGCCATGGCATTGCGTTGCCGGGGGCCGACCTGCTGCTTACGAATTCCTATGCGGTGCTCGCGGAAGACATCCAGGAGGCCAAGCACATCGGCCGCGGCGTCATCGGCGGCGTGGAATGCGAGCACCTGGCTTTTCGCAACTTCGACACCGACTGGCAGCTCTGGGTGGAAGTGGGCGCGAACCCCATCCCGCGCAAGATGGTGGTCACCAGCAAAACCATGAACAGCGCCCCCCAGTACACCCTGCAGGTGAAGGAATGGAAAACCGGGGTTACAACGGCGGATGACGCTTTTACATTTACTCCACCGGCCGGAGCGTCGACACTCAGCCCGGAGGCCCTCATCGAGCTCGATGAGCTGCCGCCGGGTGCGGAGTGAGGAGGAAATCCATGACACGTTGTCTGCTCTTGCTTATAGGAACCGGCATGGTGCTGTTGAACGGCAACCCCGTCGCCGCATCCGAAAAGGTGACCATCGACAACTTTGTCCGCGCCGAAAGCGATGTGACCTTCGGGCGCTACGTCAAGCAGGGGGCTTTCGGGAAGTTTCTTAACATTCGCGAGCCCACCCCCATCGACAAACAGGACGTTATCCGCATGAATCGTGACACGATCTACTCCATGGGGGTTTTCGACCTCAGCGAGCCAGTCACGATCGTGAAACCCGACACCGGGGGGCGGTTCCAGTCGATGCAGGTCATCAATCAGGACCAGTACACCATCGCCGTCGAATACGACCCGGGAGAATACACCTTCACCCGGGACAAGGTCGGCACGCGCTATGTTATCGTCATCTTCCGGACGTTCATCGATGCCAATGACCCGGCGGACGTGAAAGCCGCCAATGCGCTGCAGGATAAGATCGAGGTGCGCCAAAAAAGCCCGGGAACCTTCACGGTTCCGGATTGGGACGAGGCGACCCTGAAAAAAATGCGCGATGCGATCAACGTCCTTGCGGCAACCAAAACCAGCACGAAGGGCATGTTCGGAGACAAATCGCAGGTGGACCCGATCGACCATCTGCTGGGGACGGCCTTTGGCTGGGGCGGCAATCCGGAAAGCGCCGCTGTCTATGACAACGTGGTCCCGGAGAAAAACGACGGCCAAACCCCCTACATTCTAACGATACCCAAAGAAGTTCCCGTGGACGGCTTCTGGTCCATCACGCTCTACAACGCAAAAGGGTTCATGCAGGAAAACGACTTGAATGCCTACGCCGTCAACAACGTCACAGCAAAGAAGAACCCGGACGAAACAGTGACGGTTCATTTCGGAGGGGATGCCAGTAAATCGAACTATCTGCCGATCACACCGGGCTGGAACTACATCGTGCGCATGTATCGACCGAAGCCGGCAGTCATCGACGGGACATGGACATTTCCCAGACCCAAACCGGTGAAGTGAACTGCGAAGTTTGTTGGAATATCCCAAAATTCTAAAGTGTTATTCTCGAAAGTGGTTGGAGGCTATTTAAAATAATCAAGGTATGGAGCGACGATGAACGCCACCGGACCAGGCCTGAAACTGCTAACCACAGCCGCATGGCAGATAATCAAAGGAGAAAAAATGGTGACTCTGGAAATGGGTTTGATAATGGCAGCGCTTTGTATGCTCGTGGTGCTGCCGTGTTTGGCGCACGATGCGTCCGCTGGGGGACCCACGGTGCTTTCTGACGGCGCCGACGCCAAACACAGGCGTGTCGACAACATGCATCGGACGCGCTACATCGAAATCTTCCTGGCCGCCAAGGACGCGAAGGAAGGAAAGCTGGTAGCGGCCTGCTACAACACGATGTTTACACCCGAGGGCATCCCTGCCTCGAGGGACACCGCCCCCCAGGCAATGGTCGAAGGTCTCGATTTCGAACAGATGAAAAAGAAATACGGCCTCCTGGGCGCGTCTCTGAACGGCCCGAAACTCTGGCTGCCCGATTGGTGCGAAGTCGAAACCGGGGTGATAAGGGATTTCAACGGCATGAGGGCCCCCTGGGTTGCGCAGCTGGACATGGGCGACAACACCGGTGGCGTGGCTGAAAGTGCGCCCTACAAACCGATGCACATCGCGCGGAAGAGCGGGGTGGGCTGGAACAAGGGAACGACGGTGCTGCTGCTCGATGATGCTGAAGGCAACACCTGGGTCATGAAAGGGTTTCAGCTGGGCCTCAACCCAACGTATCCATACGAAGAATTTGTCGCCACAGGGGCAGCCCTGTTCAAGAAGCTCCCATCCGGTTGGAAATTCCGGATCAAAACGCTGGAAAAGGATTTGATCGAGCGACCGGAAGGCGGAGTTGCCACGATCATGCCGGACGAGCATTTCAATGTCTACGACAAAACCGGCCCGGGCATGACCAACTACCAGCCATAAGGGCTGATGGTGGGCGGATGATGAAACATCGAAGAAAACAAGCTGCCGACGGAGGCGGCGGGGGGCCCCCTTGAAAATGATACGAACGACCCTGTTGCTCAAAGCCCTTGCCACTGTGTTCATCATGTGGCTGGCAACCCCCATCCTTGCGTCTGACGGGGCGCTGCCGAACCTTGACGCCGGCCAGAGCCTCGGCCATGCCCTGGGCATTGCCACGGTGCCCAACCTGCGCGACGCGGGTGGCTACATGACCCGCGACGGCGCGACCGTGACGCGCGGGCTCGTCTACCGCTCCGACACCTTCCATCCCATGAGCGCCGAAGACATCGCGAAGCTCGCGCGTCTAAACCTGAAGACCGTCTACGACCTCCGGACTTCCGCCGAGGTCAAGGTCAAGCCCGACCAGGTGCCGGCGGGGGTGCAGTATCATTTGCTGAACGTCCTGGCCGACGCCAAGTCTGCCGCCCCGGCCCAGCTCGAAGCGCTGATGCACCAGCCCAAGAAGGCCAATGCGGCCCTCGGTGGGGGCAAGATCGAGGCCTTGTTCATCGAGGGCTACCGGGAATTCGTTTCATTGCCCAGCGCTAAACAGTCCTATCGCACACTTTTCCAGTCACTGGCCAACCCGCAAACGCTGCCCGCGGTTTTTCATTGCACCACCGGCAAGGATCGTACCGGGTGGGCGGCCGCCGCCCTGCTCACCCTGCTCGGCGTACCCGAAGAGACCGTCATGGCGGACTTTATGCGCAGCAATGACAACACGCTCCCGCAGTTCAAACATGCGATTGACAGTTTTGCCGCGGCAGGCGGTGAACGCGATATCCCCGTTGCCATCTTCGGGGTCAAACGCGCCTATCTGGAAGCATCTTTTGACGAGATGCGCAAACATTACGGGACCATCGAGAACTATTTCGCCGAGGGGCTGGGCATCGATGCGGCCGGACAGGAGGCCCTGCGGGATATTCTTCTGGAAAAGAATTAGGGAAAGAGGCGTTTTAGGGCCACGCGATTCAGATTTCCGCGATGGACATCGCTGCCATGGCGATATGGCGAAGACGGTGACAACGCCAAACCGGCGACGGAGGGAGGCACCCCATGAAAAGAAGCATTAAGATTACCCTGACAATTGCCCTGGCTGCGGCCGCATGGATCTGGAGCGGAGATATCAAGCTTCCACCAGGAAAAATGGTCGCCACGGCGGAGGCGGTTATCGGCCGTCCCCGGACGCCGGTCAGTTATGCCGGTGTAGCCCGCCGCACCACCGTCCGGGTGGCGAGGCGGGGGGTGGGCGTCAACCGGGGCGGCCCGGTGAACCGGGTCGGCCGGTGGTAAATAGCTTGGCATGACCCCCAGCAAGGTAAACGGGGCGGCAGGGTCACCCGCCTGACCAATGCCCCCGAACAGGGCGTCGTAAGAAACCGGGAAGAAAAAAATGAGCTTCGCAGCAAAGCTGAGGGAAGAAATCAGGTCGGTCTTGATAGCGACCCTGTATTTCGGTTGCTGGATCCTGGCCCTGATGGTGATCAAGTGGCTAGTTCTGGCCGAGTACGCCATCGCCTTCCGTGGATGGTCCATGGCCCTGGTGGGAGCGCTGGTGCTTGCCAAGGTGGTGCTCGTGCTCGAGCATGTCTCCCTGGGGGGCTGGGTGCGAAGACAGCCCGCCTGGGTGGGGGTGGTCCTGCGTACCGCCTTTTATACGCTGGGGGTTGCGCTGGTGCTCATCCTGGAAAAAGGGCTCGAAGGACGGCATGAGGCCGGAGGCTTCGGGCCGGCCGTGCAGCACCTCTTCGAGCAGGCGGACATCTACCATGTGTGGGCCAACGTCATATGCATCGCCGGTGCCCTGCTGGGCTACAATGCCATCATGGTTGTGCGACGGCACCTTGGCAACCGTGAACTCTTCCGGGTTTTTCTGGCGCCGCTTCCGGAAGAACCGGATGAGCATCCGGTGCCGCCATCGCGGGAGCCGTAAAGGAGATAAAGATGAAAAAAAGACCACAAACCCTTCTCATTCTTGGCGCGCTGATGACACTGCTGCTCTTTGACGCCCCCCCCTGGGTGCCGCCCGGCGTCTTCGTGAACGAAGCCGCCGCGATTATTGGACGCCCCCTGACACCACTGTCCTACGCCGGGGTGGCCCGGCGCACCAGCCGCCGTGTCTTCCGTCGCAATATGGCCTATTCCTCCGCAGCGGCAACAACGTATGCGACCACACCGGCCCCGGCTCCGGCCCAACACGCCTCACCGCCGGCGGCCAGGCCCGCGGGCGCTCCGCCGGTGGGGACCGTCGTGACCAAACTTCCCTCGGGCTGTGTGTCAAGCCCGAAGGGCGGAATCGAGTACTACAATTGCGGCGGCGTTTTCTACCGGCCGGTGGTTCAGGGCAACAACCTGGTCTATATGGTCGAGAACCCTTAAGGCGGCGAACGATTAGCGGAATCGCAACAGCCCCTCCAGGGGGGCGGACCATCCCGGGACAATACGTCGCCGGAAAAGGAGAGACGGCTTAGGACCATGGGACACCGGTTGACCCATAGAGCGATACGGCTGATCATCCTGGGTCTTCTGTTGGGACTCTGCACGGTGACCGCGCCCGGTGTCGGCGCCCAGGAATCCCCGAAACAGAAAGGCAATTCGGCCGACAAACCGGAAGAAGTGATACCGCCGGACAATGTCGCCACCCGCGCCACCGAGGTGTCGAACCTGCTGACCGAGTTGACCACCAAGTTCGCCACGCTTACGGACGTCGATGACATACGATCGCAATTTCTCAAGGTTCGCCAAATCATCGCGAGGGAAATAGACGAAGCACACAGCGTCCTTCAGGGAACGGCGACCATCGAAACGCTCCAGAATCTTCAGGCGCGGTGGAAGCCCCGGCAGGTGCAGATTGGCGGCTGGCTCGACCAGCTTACCCAAAAGGCCCTCGCCTTGCAGGATGCCCTGAGTCGCCTGGAAGATCGGCACGCCCTGTGGAGCCGGACACGGGACCGTTTGCGTACATCGGCGGCGCCGCCGGCCACGCTGCATCAGGTCGCACAAGTACTGACGGCCATCGAAGCGGGTCGGACGACCCTGAGCGACAAACATGACAAGGTACTGAATCTTCAGAGCCGGGTATCCGAAGAAATGACGCGCTGCAATGGCGTCCTGGCACATATCGACAAAGCGCAGAAAGGTGCCGTTGCCGGCCTTTTGACCCGCGAACGTGAACCCATCTGGCACTCGGAGAGCTGGGCTGTTGCGAAAAGGCTGCTGCCCGATCAAGTCCGCAAGACTACCGGGGCCGTGCGCACCGATATCGTCCAATTTGTCCGTGACCCCCACAAAGGAATACCCCTGCAGGCGGTCCTTTTGATTGTGCTGACCGTGGTGTTCACGGCCGTCCACCGTGTCGTTAAAAAGCGGTCTGCCGATGCCGTAAATGGTGCGGCCCTCAAAGGGCTATTCGAGCGGCCGTATGCCGCGTCATTTTTCATGGTGTGGCTCTATGCCACCCGCTACGCTTCTCCGACCCCGCCAATGGTCCAGGAGCTTTTTACGGTTTTGGCATTTATTCCGACCTTGAGGCTTTTACAGCCGGTGATCAGGGCGGAATTCATGCCGGGTCTGTATGCTCTGGGCGTGTTGTTCGTGGTGGACACGTTGCGCGGGCTGTTGGCCGGCGCCCTTGTGGTGGAACCCTTGTTGCTGATGGTTGAAGGCCTGGGCGGGCTGCTGGTGCTGGGGTGGCTGCTGACCGCCCGAAGAGACGCCATCGTTTCGGATGACCCGGTCCGAACAGGACGGTCGGTCATCGCCACCGTTATTCAGTTTGTCCTCGTTTACCTGGCAGTGGGGATTGCGGCCGGCGCCGTCGGTCACATGCGGGTAGCGCGGCTCATCACCTCAGGCACCCTGACGGCCTGTGTGCTGGCCCTGGAGCTTTGGGCCGCCGTGCGGGTGTTAGGCGGTATCCTGGCGGTGGGGCTGCAATTGTGGCCCCTGCGGCTGCTTCGAATGGTACAAAATCATAGCGATCTGCTGACCAAACGCGTCTATCGATTGTTGGTGGCGATGGCTGTCCTGGGATGGGCCCTTCGCCTCTGTGAACGGTTAGGGTTTCTTGACCCCATCCAGGCCATCGGAAGCGGCGTTCTGTCCATGAAACTGGAACGTGGATCGATCAGTATTTCCATCGGCGATATCATGGCCTTCCTTGCGGCCATGGCCGTGTCCTACCTGCTGTCGGCCTTTCTCCGCTTCACCCTCAAGGAAGAAGTCTATTCCCGGGCCAGCACCCCGAGCGGTACGGCCTATGCCTCTTCGCGTCTGATTCATTATTCGATTTTGGCGTTGGGGTTCATCATTGGTCTGGGGCTTTTGGGAATGGATCTTGCCAAGGTAAGCGTTCTGGCGGGCGCCTTGGGGTTAGGCATCGGCTTCGGCCTTCAGGGGGTAGTCAACAATTTCGTCTCCGGGCTGATCCTGCTCTTCGAGCGGCCGGTCCATGTGGGCGACGCCGTCGAGGTGAGCGGGCTGTACGGCGAGGTGCGGCGGATCGGGTTCCGTGCCAGCACCGTGCGCACACGCCAGGGTTCGGACATCATCATCCCCAATGCCGAGTTCATTACGGCCAACGTCACCAATTGGACTTTCAGTGATCATCTGCGGCGCATCCAGGTGCCGGTAGGGGTCAACTATGCGTCGCATCCGAAAAAAATCATTCAATTGCTGGAGGAAGTGGCCCGGACCCAGCCTCAGATCCTTGCACGGCCGGCACCCAGATGCCTTTTTTTAGAATACGGCGAGAGCGCGATCCATTTCGAGCTGCGGTGCTGGACCGACCAGCCCATCAATTACAACCGCATCCGCAGCGATCTCAATACGGCGGTCTACGACGCCGTGAAAGCGGCGGGCATGTCGTTCCCCTTCCCCCAGCGGGAGGTGCGATTGTTACAAGACACCCCATCAACGTCATCGGATGGTGGCCCGGCGCAGAATCCAGGGGTGCGTGAGGCAGAACTTTCAACCAGAGAAACCCAAAAAGACAAGGAGGCGTAATTCCCATGTTACGTTATTGGTGCCCTATCCTATTTATTTTCATTTTTTTCCTCTCATTCGTGAATGGTGCCTCCGCCGGCGGCCTTTACCTCTACGAAGTCGGCAGTCCGGACGTGGGCCTGGCCGGGGCGGGTTATGCCGCCCGGGCGGATGATGCCGCCACGGTCTTCACCAACCCGGCCGGGATGACCCGCCTGGATCAGCCGTCCGTCCTGATGGGGGCCCAGCCGGTGTACATGGACATGGAGTTCAGCCCCGACGGCAACACGTCGGCCGCGGCCGCGACCCTCCCCAACGGTGCGCCGGCCAAGGACGGCGACACCAGCGGCTGGATGCCGGCCGGGGGGCTCTACTATGTCCACCCGGTCAACGACCGGTTGCGGCTGGGCCTCTCGGTGAACGGCTATTTCGGTCTCTCCCTCGACTACGAGAGTGACTGGGTGGGCCGTTATTACGTCAAGGAGGCCACCCTCCAGGGGATGGCCGTCCAGCCCGCCGTGGGCTGGAAAGTCAACGACTGGCTGTCGTTGGGCGCGGGCGTGGCAGCCATCTACGGCATGATGGAGGAAAAGATCGCGGTCAACAACGGCGCGCCTGGCCTGGCGGACGGCGAGCTCAAGGTCGAAGATCAGGACTGGACTGCCCAGTTCAACCTGGGCATCCTGGTGGAACCCTGGCATGGCACCCGCTTCGGCCTCACCTACCTTTCGGAAGCGAAACTCGATTTCTCGGACCGGGTGAACTTCAAAGGGATGGGACCCGGGTTGCAGGCGGCTCTCGGCGGCCAGGGCCTGCTGAACGCCAAACTCGACCTGGGCATGAACATGCCCCAGGCGGTGATGTTCAGCGCCTACCACGAATTCACCGACCGATTGGCCCTGATGCTCAATCTGGGCTGGCAGGACTGGTCGCGCTTCGGCAGGGTCCAGATCGGCGTGGATGCCGCCGCCGACACCAACCTGACGGCGGACCTGGACTACCAGGACACCTGGCACGTGGCCCTGGGGGCTGAATACAGGGCGTCCGATGCCTGGCAGATTACCGCCGGCGTGGCCTATGACAGCGCCATGATGGAAGAGGAGGACGTGGCGCCCAACATGCCGGTGGGCGAAAACTGGCGCTTTGGCCTGGGGACCCGCTACGACTGGTCGGAAGACCTGAGCCTGACGGGCGCCTACGAACTGGTGTGGGTGGGCGATATCGACATGGATGTATCCCGAGGGCCGCTGGCGGGACGCGTCTCCGGCACCTATGACGCTGTCAGCCTGCATGTCTTTTGCCTGACGCTTGAATGGCGGTTTTGAGGCACACTGTCCTAACGTGGCGTCAGTCACGCTACGATCAGACGCTAAATCATGATGGGCACAAATTCTTGGATCAAACGACCGAGCAGGGAATCAAACCGAGCATGCTTCATTCAATATCTGGCATAGCATTCAGATGGCTGGCTAAAAGACGTTGCCGCAAGGTTTGGGGCACCCTTCTGTTCCTAAGCCTGTCCATTTTGTTCGGATCGGGCCCGCCGTCCGTGCATGCCGCCGCGGCCTCCCAGGATCCGATCGTCGCCGACAATCCCTCCGGCGAGTTGGACCAAATCAAGACCTATCCCCCGGAACAGCTTCTGCGGGCGGCGCTGGCCACACTCGGCGACGAAAATGCGCGCCAGCTCCTCCTGGGGGCCGTCGATCAGCTTGCCGGGCAGGCATCGGTCCAGAATAACGTGGCGCCGCCGCAAAGCGGCGTAGCCGCGGTCATGCATCACTTCGAGACCCTTTTTACATATTTGCCGCCGCGCCTGGAGGCCGTCATCAGGGGTGCCGCGCAACTCCCGGTGGAAATGGGACGTGTCTTCCACCCGTTGACGCAAAGCATGGGCGCTGGCCGCATCGCCCTGCTTCTTGGAGAAATGATCATCGTTCTGCTGGCAAGCCATGGCATCGAGCTTTTGCTGCGGCGCACGACCCTGCGGTTTGGCGGCCGGTTGACCATTCCGCTGGTGGGGAGCATGGCCAAATTCGGAGGGAGCCTTCTGGCCGCTCTGCACGCCCTGCTGGGGATCATGGCCTTTACGGCCGTCGCTGTGACCCTGTTTCTGGTCTTTTTCGATTCCGGGGGACTGGTCCGCCACCTCTACGGCCCCATCCTATCAGTGATTGTCCTGGGACGCCTGGCCATGCTGTTGATCGAGATGCTGTGCGGGCCACGGCATAGAGAGCTGCGGCTGCTGGCCTTGACGGATGCCGGGGCGGCCTATCTTTACCGTGCCCTTTCCGGGATCGCATGGTTTCTGCTGGCGGGACTCGTTCTCTCCAAATGGTTTCAGCGCATCGGCCTCGCGCCCGACAGTTACCTGCTCGTCAATATCGCGGTGGGGACTTTATTGCTGATGATGCTGGCCTGGCTGGTGTTGAAGAACCGGACCCGCGTGGCTGCTGTCATGACGGGCGATGGCCGTGCGGAGGCCCAACTCGCCAGCTGGCTTACACTCGAGTTTGCCGCCGTCTGGCACATTCTGGCGCTGGCCTACTTGCTGACGATATGGTTGGCCTCTACGACGCGCGTGCTTCTATTCGGTCCCGACCTGGGCGGCGCCCTGATACGCAGCCTGCTGGTCGTCCCGATTTTTATTGCCTTGGACCACTTGTTGCAGTTGGTCCTGCCGGCCGTTCTGGACCACAGCACCGATGATCGGGAGACGGTCATGCCGAGTGCTGACAAGACCACCGAAGACGAGCCACTGCCCGTTCAAACCTTGCGTACCAGGCTGCCCTTTGTTCAAAATTTCGGCCGCGTGATTATTGCCATGCTCCTTCTGGTGTGGCTCCTGAAAGCTTTCCAAATTGAAATGGTCTTTGTCACCAGGATCGCTGACAGCGGTTTTGAAATCCTGGTGACCATCGTGCTGGCCCTGCTGGCCTGGCGCTGGCTGAATGTCTATATCGCCCGCAGGCTCGCGGAAACCGCGCCTGCAACCTCGGAAGAAGAGGAGGATGATGACGAGTTTGCTGGCGTGATTCTGGACCGCAGTCATACGCTGCTGCCCATGCTTCGGAAATTCATCGGCACGGTCCTGGTTGTCATGGTTCTCATGATCGTACTGTCTTCCCTGGGGGTCGACATCGGTCCCCTGATCGCCGGCGCCGGGGTGATCGGTATCGCCATCGGTTTCGGAGCCCGCAAACTCGTGGCCGATGTCATCTCCGGGTTCTTCTTTCTCCTGGACGACGCCTTCCGGGTGGGGGAATACATCACGGCCGGGAGTGTCTCGGGAACCGTGGAGGCCACCACTCTGCGAAACGCGATCATACGCCACCATTTGGGAACCCTCCAGATTGTTTCCTACAGCGATATGGGTACCATCAGCAACAGCATGCGGGGGGGAATTGTCGTCAAGATGAAGTTCGACCTGCCCTATGACACGGATATCGATAAGGTGCGCAAGATCGTCAAGAAGGTCGGCAAGAAGATGCTCATCGACCCCGAGTTCAGCTCGGATTTCATACGACCCATCAAGTCCCAGGGGGTGTACAAGGTCGGCGACTCGGTGTTGACCTTTCGTGTGAAGTTTACCGCCAAACCAGGCAAGCAATTCGTCATCCGTCGGGAAGCCTTCCGGCTAATCAAGGCAGCTTTGGAAAAGAAAGGAATCTATTTCGCCCACCGCAAGGTGATCGTCGAAATTCCTGAAACACACCAAGAAAGTTCTACCAACCAAAAGGAGAATCCTTCGACCGATCGTGAGCATAAATTGATAGCGGGAGCAGCTGCCCTGGACACGATCATGAATGAAAAGAAAGGCAGCGATTAGGAATAGAGATGAAGACAAATTTTAATGACCTAAAGGGAATTGAAGTTCCATGACGCGCTCCAAGAGTGCCAGAAATATGAGAGCAAAGGAACGGATGGTTGCGGTGTCAATGGTTGTAAAGCGAAAGAATCACAAACCACAATCGTAAAGGAGGATGCTATGAGACGCCCTTTGGCTATTTACTTTACCGTATGGTTGGTGTCGACTCTGTTTTTTGTCACTTCCGTTGGCGCTTTCGAAATCATCACCGAAGAGGACATTACCCAGAACATCATCACCCGCGAGATGCTCATCCCCACGACCGACAATTTTATCGTGCTCTACGATGCTTCAGGCTCGATGGCGAAGGAATACAAGGCCGGGGTGCAGAAACTCGACGCCGAGCTGCAAATTTTAAAGCAGCAAAACGCCATCTTGCCCGAGTTGGGCTATAACGCTGGTCTGTACTGTTTTACACCCTTCAAGGCGTATTACGAAGTGCAGCCCTACGACCGGGCCGCATTCGGGCAGGCCATTGATCAACTGCCCAACACCGAAACCGCCGGCAGTTTTGCCGGCCAGCCGACGCCCTTGGCCGAGGGGATCGCCGCTCTGGATCCAATCCTGGCCAAACTCAAAGGTAAAACCGTGGTGTTCATTTTCACTGACGGCACCTACACCTACAACCGGGTTACCAAACAACGCCCCCTGGACGTGGCCAAGCCACTGGCGGACAAGTACAACGTCTGCTTCTACCTGATCAGTTCGGCCAGCACACCCCAGGCCGAAAAGCTGCTCAATGACATGGCTGCTTTTAACGAGTGTTCCCGGGTGGTGTCCTTCGACGCTTTTTACAAGAATCCCCTGTGGGGACAGGGGGTGCTCTTCGTGGTGGATTCCACGGTGGAGGTGGAAACAGTCACCGAACGCAAGGTGGTCGGTGTGGAAGTCAACGACGTCAATTTCGCTTTTGACCAGATGGCCATTCAACCCGGGGATCACAACAACCTCAAGCAGGTGGCGGAATTTCTTCAGAACACACCGAATGCCTACGCGGTTTTGGCGGGGTTCACGGACAGCAAGGGGGATCCGGAGTACAACCTGAAACTATCGCACATGCGTGCCCAGAGCGCCAAAAACTACATTCTGGAGCAGAGCCGCATCGACCCGGACCGGGTGGTTCTCCTGTGGTACGGGGCGACCAACTTCATCGCGGACAACGACACGCCCGAGGGACGCGCTAAAAATCGCCGGGTGGAAGTGGCTATCGGCATGCTGGATGACTGATGGCGGCAGCCGCTCCCTGATGTGTTTTAACAGGCGAAATCCTAGGGGCCAGGGATCGGCTCCGGGAGCGGTTTTTTTCAACACGGGAGGTGAAAGCGAGGTTTGATGATGTACGCGAGAGCAGGCATTTTCAGGATCAAGATGGCGGCATTGTGTATTGGCATCATTGGGGCGTCATGCCTGGCCGGCTGCCAGTCCTTGGGACAGCGGGACATGGGACGGCTGGTGCCGGACTTTTATCGGGTGGCTATCCCCAGCGAAGGGACGGCCTCGGAAACCTTCAAGACCCCCGACATGACGGTCCATTACCAGTATCGGAGGGCCGGCGATCAACTGAAGATCTGGGGCTCGGGGAGCATCCGCTACCAGAGCATCGACGAGTTGACCTTTCATCTCTATTTTCTGAATGGGCGGGGGGAAGTGATCGGGATCCACAATTTCTTTTCTTTTTTGGACCACAGCGATTTTATGGAACTGGCCGTCGCGAAACGCCAGATCCACCGCGACTTTACCATACCGGCCGGCGCAACGGCGTTTGCGATTGGATATGACGGGGTTACCGGCCGTATGCCGGGTGAAAACGCCATATCGTTTTCCCATTATCCCTTCGACTAACCGGAAGGATCCAGCATTTTGTGAGGCATAAGATGATTCGAAAAAGAATTGTTGCCAACCGCATCCAGGTCGCAGAAAAACGGCGTTCACTGGTCTATTCCCTCGTCTTAATCTTCTTCATCCTTGCAACCGCAGCAGGTACGCCGGCTTCCGTTGCGTCTGCCGGTGAATCCCTGGGAGACCCGGTACAGGTGGTGGGCCGTTGGATGCGGACGGATGGCGGCTATATCCTGGCGCTGAGCAATCCCACCTTCGATGGCGCTTTGGCGGCGGCGTATTTCAATCCGCGGCCGATCAATATTTCGCGCTCGGGATGGAGGCTTGAAGGCGGCAACCTGCTGGTGCGGGTGGAATTGCGCGATCAGGGGTATCCCGGGAGCACCTACATGCTGACCTACCGGCAAGACAGCGACCGGCTGGTGGGGATCTACTACCAGGCGGCCACGCTGCAGCGCTTTGAGGTCGTATTCCAAAGGATCGAATGAACAGGATAATGAAGAACGGTTCGATATCGCCCGAGAACATCCTCGGTGCCATGAATGTCGGGGTCTATGTCTGTGATTGCAACCGCAGGATCGCTACTGTGGCAAAAAAGCGGAAGCCATCACCGGGTGGCGTGCGGAAGAGGTTGTCGGCCACGCCTGCCACGAGGACATTCTCAAAGCCCTGGACTATCCACGCCATGATCTCCGACTGGAGCGTCTGGAGGAAGAATTGCTCAAGTATTCCAACGCCATCCGCTTGCAGGATGATTTGACGGTGATTTTGATCGAGTACGGCGCATAGCCCGAATATTTCACGCGTTCGCGATGTTCATTGGACGGCACCAGGGCGCCGCTGTAGGCCTGCTACCGCAAGCCCCTGATAACGCCGCCAATGAGCGTCTCGGGCGCACTCGCAGGGTGGAAGCGTCGTCGTTACACGATGCCCATAACCGTTGGCGGGTTAACATCCCAAAACATCAAACAAGGAGGAGCAGAAATGAAGAAATTGATGATCGCAGTCTTGGTAGTCAGCCTCGCTCTAACGATGGCATCCTGTGCCATGCAGCAAAAGAAGGTCGAAAAGGAGATGAAACAGCCCATCAACTGCGCTACGGCGGAAGGCGATTTGCGTGCGCTTGAACATGAAAAAACGCATGTGGCCCAGCAGATCGCCGAGGGTGTGACAGCCCTTGTCCCGGCCAGCCTGGTGGTGGGTGTGCTCACCGGAACGGAAGGCACCAAATTTGAAGTGGCAACCGGCGAATACAACAAAATGATCGACAAGCGCATCGCTGAAATCAAGGCGCAATGCGGTATCGACTAAAAACGACGCCACCCCAGCTTCTCTGATGACGAACCCGACGGTTCGTTGTCAGGGACGGGACGGTTTGATTGACACCCGACAGCCATTTTTGGGAATTGCGCTTGCCCGCAATCGAAAATCTTTCGAGGGACAGCTATCTTAGACATTGCCCTTACGGGATGGCTATGTCGCGCAGTTGTTATTACCGGCTTTTCCAGCGCGCTGGAAGACTTGACAAGATAGCCTCATGGAAAAACCCTTGCCAAGCAGGGAGAGGTGACCATGGATTCGTCAAAGCAAAGGGCCGATACATGAAAAAGAGGACCTTCCATACCGGATGGCTCGGCATTTTGGTGGTCCTCATGCTCGCCGGGCCCGCCCGGGCGGATGAAGGTGTCGTGGAACGCACCGATGTCTGCCGCAAAGGCACGGTTATCATCAAAACGGCCGATGATGTTTAATATCGAATTTGTAAGCCTGCAGCGCTGAATAGGGGAGAAAATGCCTATGCGTAAACATTTGATGAAGATTTCCGACCCGGTCATTTTGGGTTTGATCATGGTTCTAGCCGGTTGTGCCGGTTTTTCGGCTACTGATAAGCCCCTCGCCCATAGGGCCCTGCATCAGCCTTTGCTCTCCAAGGATCAGACCTCGAACGACCTGCTTGTCTTGTTAGGTTTCTCCGGCGGCGGTACCCGCGCTGCGGCATTCGCCTATGGCGCCCTTAAAGCCCTCGGCGACACCACGGTTTTGACTGAATCGGGCCACCGATCGCTGTTGCGAGAGGTGGATGTCATCTCTTCGGTTTCAGGCGGCAGTTTTACGTCCGCCTATTACGGGCTGAGGGGCGAAAAGATCTTCGAGGAGTTCGAAGGCCGTTTTCTGCGCAAAAACGTCGAAGGCGTTCTGATCGGCAAGCTGTTCAATCCCGTCAACGCGATACCGCTCATGAGCGACATATACGGTCGGAGCGACATGGCTGCCGAATACTACGACGAGCATATCTTTGACCATGCGACGTTTGCGGATCTCAAGCGGCCGGGAGCACCGTTGGTGGTGATCAACGCCACCGACCTGGCCACGGGCATGCGGATTGCGTTTCTTCCGCCCTTTTTTGAATTGATCTGTGCCGATCTTGATCGATACCCCCTGTCGCGGGCGGTCGCTGCATCCTCGGCGGTGCCGGTCCTTCTCACCCCGATAACCGTTAAAAGCTATGCCGGGTCCTGCGGATTCGAACCACCGGCTTGGCTGACGGAGGCCGAAAAAGACGTTGGCGATTTCTCCCGAAAAGAAGAGGCGCGTGGCCTTATGAGCTATACGGACCGTAAGAAGCGGCCGTGGCTTCACCTGGTGGATGGCGGTATCGCCGATAATTTAGGGCTGCGGGCCTTTTACACCCCCTTCAGCCTTCAGAACGATGCCCATGAGACCTTCCGCTACCTCGGCCATCCCGCCGTACGCCATGTATTGATCATCTCGGTCAATTCGTTCGCTGAAAAAAAAGCGAAATGGTCGCTTCTGAGAGATGCGCCGGGTATTGCGGATGTGATCCAAAGCATTAGTTCGGATCAGATCGGCCGCTACAATTACGACACCCTCGATATCGTGCGCTACTCCTATGATAATTGGACAAAGCAGGTTTCCACCCCGCAACGGCCGGTAACCTTCGATTTTGTCGAGGTGAGTTTCAATGCGGTTCGCGACGCCGAGCAGCGTCAGGCCCTCAACGAGATCGGCACGAACTTCGACCTGGGGGATGAGGACGTGGATCTTCTGATCGCCACCGCCGGCCAGGTGCTGAGGCAATCGGCTGCATTCCAATCGTTCTTGAAACGCACCAGCGGATCCATCAAGCCCCTCAGCACCGACGATTGATCCGAAGGGTCGTCCGCGCGGTGAGGCTTCTTGGTGTTTTTGCCCTCGTCGAGCGTTTCTCATAGCGGCGATCGCCAAAGGAGCTGTCGCCATCATGCCAATGCCATTTAGCGGCCGGATCGCCTGGCGGTAATCCGGCCTGAACATTTGGGACAACCTCAACCAGTGGGAGGAAGACATGAAAAACATCATCTTGAGCTTGGTCATTCTAACGGCGCTGACGGGTCTGCTGGCGGCCGAGAGGGTTGCCGCGGATGAATATGCCGGCGCTACCAGCGTATTTCAATCGTCGCCGGAGGTGCAGCCGTTTTTCAAGAGCTGCTATGCCTACGCCCTTTTTCCCACCGTGGGACAGGGGGCCCTGGTGGTAGGGGGCGCCTACGGGGAAGGGAAGGTTTTCCGAAAAGGCAAGGCGACCGGCAGCGCCAAACTCGTGCATGCCTCTTTCGGGCTGCAGCTGGGCGGCAAGGCGTTCAGCGAGATTGTCTTCCTGCAGGACAAGCGGGCCTACGACACGTTCACCAGTGGGGCCTTCGAATTCGACGCCACGATGTCGGCCACGGCCATAACGGCTGGTGCGGAAGCTTCCGCCGGCACGACCGGCAAAACAGCCGGGGTTGCGGCCGGCCCCAAGACCGGGGCCCAGGCCAAGACCGAATACCACAACGGCATGGCGGCGTTCGTCCATCAAAAGGGCGGCCTGATGGCCGGGATGTCCTTGGGTGGCCAGAAGTTCAGTTTCGAGCCGAAATAGACAGGAACAAGGGAGAATACGGCCTCCTCCATGGCCGGCCTCCTTGGTGGTGGCTTCGATTTTTTTGACACTTGACGAATTCATGTTTTTTTCAAAGGTCAATTCCGGCTTGATTTCGGATCGACGGCTTATTGAAACCGAGCGGGCTTGTTTTTTTCTCGGAAATCCACCAGAATAGGGACCGCATTTCTTCTATATCCCATTGAAAATCCCAAAAAAAGAAAGGGTGTATCGATGAAAAAAGCATTCGGTGTACTGGTGGCCATGTTGCTGATCGCAGGCTGTGCCACGACAAACGGTGGTAGCGATGCCTCATCAACCTATGCCAAAACAGGGTTTCTTAAGGGGTATTACGACCGGCTGGAGCCCGGGCCCGAAGACGGGGCCAAACTGCGCTGGGTCAAGGAAGATGCCGACTGGGGCCGCTACAATTATGTTATGATCGACAGCGTGGTGTTTTTCTTCGATGACGCCTCCGAGTACAAAGGCATCGAAGCTGACGAGTTGAAGAAATTGGCCGACGGCTTTAACAAAGCGCTCGTGGACACCCTGAAGGACAGCTACCCCATCAAGACGGAGCCGGGCATCGATGTTTTGCGAATCCGTTTTGCCATCACCGATCTCGAGCAGAGCCATCCCGGCATCAGCGCCATCTCGACCGTGGTACCCGTGGGGTTGGCCGTCAGTACCCTGAAAAAAGGGGCTACCGGTTCCTGGGCCGGGTCGGGCGCCACCAGTGCGGAGATGATGGCTCTCGATTCCATGAGCGAGGAGGTGCTGGTCGTGGCCAAGGACGAACGATCCGCAAGTTTTGGCGACCGGTTTTCGAAATGGGGGTCGGCCGAGGAAGCCTTCCAATACTGGGCTGGTAAGGCGAAAGCCTACCTTGACAAGGTCAAGGGAAAATAGCCCGGACATTTCATCAAACAGGACGGATATTCTATGAAATCCAGACCTGCAGCTGTGTTGATCCTCCTCCTGGCGACCCTTCTGATTTTCCCGGCGGGCAACCTTCCCGCGGCACAGGGCGGGAAGGTCGCCCTGATCGAATCCTGGACCGGTGATTACGACGGCATGGTGAAACGCCGGCAGGTGCGGGTGCTGGTCGTGCCCAACAAGATGCTCTACTTCATCGACAAGGGGCGCCCCCGGGGGATGAACGTGGACCTGATGCGGGAGTTCGAGAAGCATATCAACCAAAAGGTGAAGACAGGTCCACGGACCATCCGGGTTATCTTTGTGCCGGTAACCCGCGCGCAACTCATCCCGGCGCTGGTGGAGGGGCGCGGCGACATCGCCGCCGCCAACCTGACGATCACCGCAGAGCGCCAGGAGCAGGTGGATTTCAGCAATCCCATGATGACCGGGGTAAAGGAGATCCTTGTCACCGGGCCATCCGCCAAGGCAATCCAAACCCGCGACGACCTGGCCGGCCGGGAGATCCACCTGCGGCCTTCCAGCAGTTATTACGGACACGTTCTCCAGCTCAACGCGACTTTGGCCAAACAGGGCCGCAAACCAGCCGCCATCGTGCCGGCCAGCGAGTATCTCGAGGATGCCGATTTGCTTGAAATGGTCAACGCGGGTCTGATCCCCATGGTGGCCGTGGACGATCACAAGGCCCGTTTCTGGGGGGAGATATTCGAGAAGATCACCCTGCATCCCGACATTGCCGTCCACGAGGGCGGCCAGATCGCCTGGGCTTTTCGCAAAAACAGCCCCAAGCTGACGGCGGTGGTCAATGTATTTGTCAAAAGCCACAAAAAGGGCACCCTGATCGGCAACATGCTGTTCAAACGCTACCTCAAGGACAACAAATGGGCCCGCAACGCTTTGAACCCGGCGGAGCTGGCCAAATTCCAGACCGTTGTCGACCTTTTCAAACTGTATGCGGATCGCTACGATTTCGACTACCTGATGACCGGCGCCCTGGCCTACCAGGAATCCGGGCTGGACCAAAGCAAACGCAGCAACGCGGGGGCGGTGGGTATCATGCAGGTGCTGCCCACCACCGCCAAAGACAAGAACGTCGGCATCCCGAACATCGAAGCGTTGGAGAACAACATCCACGCCGGGCACAAATACCTGCGTTTTCTCCAGGACCGCTACTTTGACGATCCGGCCATCGATCCCCTGAATCGCCACCTGTTCACCTTTGCGGCTTACAATGCCGGGCCGGGGAGGGTTTCCACCCTGCGCAGGCTGACCGAACAGCGCGGACTCGACCCCAATATCTGGTTCCAGAACGTGGAGGTTGCCGCCGCCGAAAAGGTGGGACGGGAGACCGTGCAGTACGTGAGCAATATTTACAAGTACTACATCGCCTACAAGTTTGCCCGGGAGCAGATAGAAGCGCGGCGGAAGGCGGCCGGGGAAGTCTGATTGACAAACAATCATTCCAAAATTAATTAAAACCACTGCGATTAAATTGGATTCGCGAACGGTATGTAAACCTTTTAGGCGTTTGCGTCGTCTTAAGAGGGTAGGTTGCACGCCATCTCCGGTGGGGAAGGTGCAAGTAAAAGCTTTCCGAAACGCCCTGTAAAGGAAATCGAAACGAATGGATTCCTTCAACGACTTGGTCCACACCCTTTCACTTGCCATGGGGGCCTCCTGGGCCAGCGGCATCAATCTCTATGCGGCTGTCCTGGTGCTGGGGCTACTGGGGGCCACCGACAATATCGTTTTGCCGGAAAACCTGCAGATTTTGATGCACCCCATGGTGATCGGGGCCGCCGGGTTGATGTACATTGTCGAATTCTTTGCCGACAAGGTGCCGGCGGTGGATACCGGCTGGGACACCGTGCACACCTTTATCCGCATACCGGCCGGCGCCATGCTGGCCGCCGGCGCTGTCGGGGATGTCAACCCGGCGGTGGCGATCACCGCCGGCATCCTCGGCGGCGGCCTGGCCGCCGGCAGTCATGCCGCCAAGGCGGGCTCGCGGGTTCTCATCAATGCATCCCCCGAACCGTTCACGAACTGGACGGCTTCCGTGGCCGAGGATGTCGCCGTGGTTGGCGGCATCTGGGCGGCGCTCCACTATCCCTGGCTCTTCCTGGCGTTTATCATCGTGTTTCTCGTGCTGCTCATCTGGCTGCTGCCCAAAATCTGGCGGGGGGTCAAAAAGATATTCGGTTTTCTGGGGCGATTCTTGGGGATTCGTCCCGAGGCGCCTGTCGAGGGCGAAAGCCCACCGGTACTGGAAGCGGGAGAATCCGGTTCCGTCGACGCAAGACTGGAAAAACTCAAAGGCCTCTTCGAAAAGGGCCTGATCACCGAAAAAGAATACAATGACCAAAAAACAGCGCTGCTCAAGCGTATCTGATGGCCCAGCCGCATAAGCCCCATGCACCAATGGCCCATCCACCGGGATGACCTTACTTGGGGCTTGACCCCCTGGCCCGTTTGGGCCTATTTATAAGCATCATCTCATCCGAAAGCGCCATTCCTTTTCCAGTTCATCGCCCGTTACTTGCGGCCGCCTGCCCCGACCCTCCCTATCCCTGATATTGATGGATCGTTGGTCAGAAAACCCAGTTTCGTTATCGTAAATCTTCCCCCAAAATGGAGGTGGTCCCATGGAAGGAGAGCGATTTCATCGCAAACTCACGGCCATCCTCAGTGCGGATGTTGCCGGCTACAGCCTTCTGATGAAGGACGATGAAGAAGCCACGGTCCGTACCTTAACGGCTTACCGCGAGGTGTTCTACGGCCTTATCAGCCAGCATAACGGTGAAGTTATCGATTCCCCGGGCGACAATTTGCTGGCGGATTTTGCGAGTGTCGTGGATGCCGTGCAGTCTGCCATGGCGATTCAAGAGGAACTCAAGGCCCGCAATGACGGATTGCCGGAGAACCGGAAAATGCGCTTCCGCATCGGCATCAACATCGGCGATGTCATCCAGGAGGAGGGCCGAATCTACGGGGACGGCGTCAATATCGCCGCCCGACTGGAATCATTGGCGCCCCCCGGCGGCCTGGCCATTTCCGGTGACGTGCTGCATCAGGTGGAAGGCAAGCTCGATTTCGAATTCGACGACCGGGGCGAACAAAAGGTCAAGAACATCGCCAAACCTATCCACGTCTACAGCCTGGGGGAATACCCGCGCAAGAAACCGCCGGATTCAGGGGGCCGCCTTCCGCTCAGCCTACCCGACAAACCCTCGATTGCCGTACTGCCCTTCGACAATATGAGTGGCGACCCGGGCCAGGGTTTCCTGGCCGATGGGTTGACCGAAGACATCATCACCGATTTGTCCCGGTTCCATGATCTTTTCGTCATCGCCCGGAACTCTACGTTCACCTACAAGGGAAAATCCGTAAAGGCGCAGGATGTGGCCGAGGATCTGGGCGTGCGGTTCGTGCTTGAGGGCAGCATCCAGCGTTCGGCGGACCGCATACGCGTCAATGCGCAACTGATCGACGCCACCACCGGCGGCCATATCTGGGCGGATCGCTACGATCGGGATGTGGGGGATATTTTCGCCGTGCAGGATGAGGTCACCACGAACATCGTCGGTAATCTGAGCGGGTATCACGGGAAATTGGCCCGCGTGGAAAAAAGCCGGGCCCGCAAAGAAGGCGTAGCGGATCTCAAGGTTTACGAGATCTACCTGCAAGGGTTGGAGCATAAACATCGATTTACCCGGGAGAACAATATCACCGCACAGCAGTTGCTCGAAAAGGCCATTGGGCGCGATCCCGAATATGCGCGGGCCTATATCGCTTTAGCCTGGACCTACCTGTTCGAGGTCTGGTGGGGATGGACAGGTGATCCGGCGCAAAGCATTGAACACGCTTTCAAAGCTGCCAGCCAAGCCATGCATCTTGATGAGGGGGATGCGGAATGCCACTGGGTGATGGCCGACCTTTGCGTGCTGACCCGTCAATTCGAAAAGGCCATGGCCGAATTCAACCGGGCCATCGAACTCAATCCGAACTTCGCGGACGTGTTGGCCGACAGGGGCATGTTTCTGGCTCGCCTCGGTCAAGCCGAAGAGGGATTAGAAAATCTAAGGCGAGCGATGCGCCTCAACCCCAGCTATCCGGACTGGTACCGTCAATTATTGGGCGGGGCCACCTATGCCGCGCACCAGTACGAAGAGGCCGTCGCCATCCTCAGAACGGCAAAGCAGCATACCCGCAATTCGCGTGCCTATTTGGCGGCAAGCTATGCCCAGCTTGATCGCGTTGCGGAAGCCAAGGCCGAGGTGGAAGAGATTCGACACCTTGATCCCCAGGCGTCGGTGGCGGGTATGAGCGATATCGAATATTACATCGAGCCTGCGGATAAAGAGCATTTCGAGGCCGGCTTGCGCAAAGCCGGTTTGCCGGAGGGGTAATCATAAATTTTATCAAAAGACAGTGTTAATTCGGACCTCGGTAAGCGGTTATTTTTATCCATGGTTCAGATTCGCAATCGTTCAAAGCTTACACATGTCGGGGGAGAAGATGATAAAGTTAGCGTGGGCAAAGGAATTTGAAAGAGGATCTGAATCAATATAAGGAAAAATTGGGTCGTGGAACGAAAACGGTCGATGAATTTCTCGAATTCATAATCGACTGGTTCCTGGTGCACACGATGCATGAAGACCGGAAGCTGTTCAAATGAGGGTGTCATGAAAAAAATACTTAAAATTCTCATTATACTGCTTCTATCGTGGCTTATCCTGTCCTATGTATTCCGACAGTTTTCATGGACATAGTGGTGGCGTTACGAGGCAGGTCTATGTGGCCGGATTGCAGAAAGCGATCTATACGATAGCTCAAACCACGGTTTCGGCCCATAGCTTTGGCAACTTCTTGTTTTGAAGGATAGCAGAACCTATTCTTGAGTGGGCCTTTATCACGATTACCCCAATTGTATTCGCCATCGCTTTTTTTCATAAAGTAAATCACCGGCCAGCACCTCTGCTTTATATTTTCTATTCGAACTACAGCGACCAGCTCAGGGACGTCTTCTGCTCGGAGAGCGTCCAGAGCCTGGCCGCCACGTCCTGGTCCAGCGTGTGGTCTTCCAGTGGACGCTCACCGATGGGGCCGACCATCTCCATGCGCTTCGCGGCCCGTAGAGCGCCTCGGGCTTTAACTCCTCTTCCGTTGCGCACATAACTTCGGGCCAGGAGCCCTTCTCGGCGGATTGTACGATAATACGAGAGGATATGGACCAGACAATTTTGTTGAAGCAGCCGGCCGTGTCCTTCAACAAATGCCTTCGTGACGCGCCGGGATGGAGAATAAACCAAATTTCATTCTTGTTTTTAAAATAAGATCAATTGTTTATTGTAATTGTCCATTCTGGCATAGGCTGTACCGTCAACCAACATAATCACTGCCATCATTGCAATGGTTGTAATCATGCTTGCTCGCCAAATGGGTGTACTGACAAATAAAATGACCAGGGCACAAGCAACGATAATTAAGGGAATCACTTTAAAAACGACTTTGTATTCATTTAAAGTGCTTTCGACACGTGCCGTTTCTGATTCTACAAAAGCCGAGGCATCACTATTGTAAGCTTTTTCGAATACTGTAATTCTTGTTATATTGTTAAAAACCAATCCAGCTCCGATGATCAAAAGTAGAATACCTGCTACCAAGGTGGGGATGATGTATGCCTTTGCCAGGTCGGTTTTTCCCAATTGCCAAAACCCAATGCTTGCCAATAAAAACACGGCTGCGAAAATGATGAAAAATGTCGATGAAAAAACTTCGGCTTTGGCCCAATCCGTTGCTATTTTAACTATTTCCATGTTTATAAACTCCACGTGCAACCGGTTTCTCTTTCTGATACTTCCCATAGCTTTTTCGATACTGCTTTATCCACAGCATGTGGCTCTAGTTTATGTTCCCCAACCGGACCATTCCAATTGCTTCGCCCTGTAGGTCCATAAAACCCTTTCTGATCTAGATTCTCTTCCGTTGCACACATAAGTTCAGGATAAGAACCTTTTTCTGCTGATTGCACCATAGGTGACAGCGTCATCAGCCACCATATGAACCGCATCATTAAACTACCGCTTGTTGTGATCAGTGAGGTCCTGGAAGAGCCGGGATGGCAGGCATAAACTTTGACATCCGTCTTGCCCGCTTTTTTTAGTCGGTCCTGTAATTCATAGACAGACATGATCTGTGCTAACTTGCTCTGACTGTAGGCACTATTTGCGGTGTAATCCTGATTCCAGTTCATATCGTCAAACTGGATTGTCTTAATGCCCATGTTATACCCCATACTGCCCACAGTCACGATGCGTCCTTTGGATTTTTCAATCAGCGGGTAGAGCAGGGCCTGCAGGGTGAAGTGACCGTAGTGGTTCGTGCCGAGCTGGCTTTCAAAGCCATCAACGGTGATCTGCTGCTTGGGAACCTGGGCGATGGCACCATTACAAATAAGTGCATCGATGCGAGGAATCGTCTTAAGGACCTCTTCTGCTGCTTTTCTCACAGAAGCCTGTTCCGCCAGATCCATACGTATGAATGATACATCTGCATTATTACCAAGCTCCTGTTTCAAAGCCGCGATGGCATCGGATGATTTTTTGGGGTTACGGTTCAGCATCACCACTTTTGCTCCTTTGGACAGAAGTATCTTCGATGCCTCAAATCCTGTACCGCTATTAGCACCGGTGATGAGGTATGTCTTACCGTTAAGGGAGCCAATTCGCTCCGGTGTCCAGCCCTTTGGTCCAAATTTACTTTTGTTGGTCATTGTTCAAACGCCTTGTTTTGCGTGCTTAGTTCGAGTGCCGCTGAAAAAAAATGTTTGCCATTTTAATGCTCCTGCCAGCGGCGCATGTTTGTTTTGGCGACAATTGTTTTTCCCGCCTGAAACAATCCTAACTCTCAAAGTAGGATGTGTATAGGCGAAATAATCGCTAAAACATGCCTAATTGTATCGGTGCGGTTGAATTGTGCGTTTTGTAGTGTTACATTGGTTGCATGCGCAAACAACAAATAAAACAACTCATTGAAAACAGGGTCCGTGAGGATGGCATGGTGGAAACCGGGGTGAAGGGGGTACAACTTTTCCGGGTTACCGAACCGCTTCGATGCGCCCCTGCAGTGTACAAACCCACCGTGATAGCCATCGTAAACGGGGCCAAGGAAGCTATATTGGATGGAAATTCATATGTATACGACAGCAGTCAATACATGTGTTGCGCCATATCGATGCCGGTGGAGGCGGGGACACCCACAGCTTCTCCGGACAATCCCCTCCTGGGAGTGTACATCTCTCTGGATACGAAAGTGATGACCGAACTGGCAATTGAGATGGAAAGCGCCGCTGGTGCCATCCGAAAGCCCAAGGGCGGCCCGCTCCCGCAGGGGTTTGCACTCGCTCGCTGGGACGACGCATTCACTGAAGCGCTGTTGCGGCTGCTTCAATTGGGGGATAGCACGGCGGATACGGCGGTACTTGGGGACGGTCGGCTGCGGGAAGTGTACTACGCTATATTGAAGGGGGATGCAGGGGATTCCGCAAGACGCGCATTTGGAGTGGGCAATGAAATCGCCCGGGCAATTGCGTATTTGTCTTCCCGTTTAGACGAAGCGGTCACCATTGAAGATATAACCGCACAGGTGGGAATGAGCCGGGCCGTTTTCCACCGCAAATTCAAGCAGGCTACCACGATGTCGCCCATCCAGTTTGTGAAGTCAATGCGGCTGAACAATGCCGCCATGAAAATTGTTGGCGGAATGAATGTAAACGAAGCCGCTATGGAAGTGGGCTACGTGAGTTCCTCTCAATTCAGCCGAGAGTTCAAACGCATGTACGGGCAGTCTCCCAAACAGTGGATCCATTCCAAGCAACTACCCGCTGGAATGACGCCACGGACGGCACCGTTTTTTGACCAACTTCAACAATCCTCGCTATAGGGAAACCAAAATTCTCCTTGATCTGCTGTCGATGACAGAAAAGAACCGGACATTACGCAACATGAGCATTAAGAACATTACCCTGATTTTCCTGCTGATCGTTGGCATCGGCATCGTCATCCTGCTGCAAATCAAAGACGATTCAATGAACCAGACCGGGCAGGCGCGTCTGGGCAAGGGGGCCACGGCGCCGGATTTTACCTTGCCCGGCCTTGACGGAAAAATGGTCCGTCTGGCGGACCAGAAAGGCAAGGTGGTCTTTCTCAATATCTGGGCCACCTGGTGCCCGCCTTGTGTGGATGAGATGCCTTCCATGGAAAGGCTATACCAGCAACTCAAGGGCGAGGACTTCGAGATCCTGGCGGTCAGCGTCGACAAGCAAGGCGCCGAAGCTGTGCTACCGTTCATGAAGAAGCACAATCTGAACTTCACCGCTCTGATCGACGCCAAGGGGTCACTACAAAATAAATATCGGACCACTGGCGTGCCCGAAACCTTCATAATCGACAGGAACGGGATCATTGTCGAAAAAGTGATCGGTCCCCGGGACTGGGCGGCACCCGATGCCATCGGTTTTTTTCAGAATTTAATTCAGAAAAATTAATGCGAGATGGGGGGGGGATAGGCAGGATATATCCAACAAAACAGTATGCTTTGGGCGGTTTGAGTGACTGGCACGTAATCACAGAATATGACCATCATTGTTTTTGTGGGATTATCCCGATCTATATGCAATCGCGTGATTTCTGTTTTTTCGGCATGCTGTCATAGATTTTGACAGCTTAAAAATTTTAGGATATGCGTTGAATATCAGAGTGTTGTAAACGCTGTACATCATATCCGCATGTTATTGTCTAATTTTCCACCCCAGGGCATCTTTCCATGAAAGTTTTAACTGAAAAATATAGCGTAGAAGAATTAAGCAGAACGGTCAGAAAACTAAAAAATGACATGGCCGCGCTCAAACGCTCTAATGATGAATTACTGGCGGAAAAAAAGATTCTGGATGATATCCTCGACCAATTACCTGGTACATTTTACATATGGGATGATCGACCGCGACTTATTCGCTGGAATAAGCAACACGAGATCGTAACGGGGTACTCGTCGAAAGATTACTCCAATATGCTTCCCACCGACTTTTTTAACAAAAACGAACATCGGGCAATTGAAGAAGCTCTTGAGAAAGTATTTACTCAAGGGGAAGTAACCATCGAAGCCACGCTTGTGACCAAAAAGGGTGAAGAAATTCCCCATGTCTATACGGCGGTACGAACGATGATGGGGGATCGCCCGGTGCTCATGGGGTTTGGTATCGATATCAGCAAGCGTAAAGAAGCCGAGAACCAGCTTCAGGAAGCATTGTCGACCCTTGAGAAGTTAAAAAAACAAATTGAGGCGGATTGCACCTATCTAAACGAAGAGATCAAGCTGGAGCATGACTATGGGAACATCATTGGTGAAAGTGAGGTGCTAAAATACGTTCTATACAGTCTTGAGAAAATCGCTGCGACCGACACCACTGTCCTTATTCTTGGCGAATCCGGCACTGGCAAAGAACTCATTGCCCGGGCGATTCACTTCAACAGTATGCGAAAAGATCGCCCCTTGATCAAAGTCGATTGCGCCTCATTACCAGCAAACCTGATCGAGTCGGAGCTTTTCGGACATGAGAAAGGTGCTTTTACCGGCGCTATTTCGCAGAGGGTCGGGCGCTTTGAGCTTGCCAACGGCGCCACTTTGTTTCTGGATGAAATCGGCGAATTGCCTCTGGAACTGCAACAGAAACTACTGAGAGTTCTTCAGGACGGTGAATATGAAAGGTTGGGCAGTTCAGAAGTGATGCACACCGATGTTCGCATCATTGCGGCGACAAACCGAGATTTAGAAAAAGATTTCCAGAAGGGCCGTTTTAGAAAGGATCTGTGGTATCGACTGAACGTATTCCCTTTGTCTGTTCCTCCGCTGAGAAAACGCACCGAGGATATTCCCCTTCTTGTCAATTGGATGATCGATAAGATCCAGCGGCGGATTGGCAAGCATATAAAGACCGTGCCGAATGATGTCATGGAGGCGCTCAAGAATTATGCCTATCCCGGCAATGTAAGGGAACTGGAAAATATTGTTGAACGTGCCGTCATCGTTTCACAGGGAAGCATGCTGCAATTGGCATCGCCCTTGAAAAATCCTGAATCACCTGATCTCGATTCGCCCGGTGCCCCGATAAAAACTCTTTTGGAGATGGAAAAGTCGCACATCCTGATGGCGCTCAGGAAAACGCACTGGAATATTTCCGGGAAAAACGGCGCTGCTGAATTGTTAGGTTTGAACCCCAGCACACTTCGCGGACGGATGCGAAAACACGGTATCTGTCGACCATCACGAAATTCCTAAAGCCCCCTCGCAGCATTTGACCGTCATATTTGACCGTATCGGTCATATATGACGGATTGTTCTTGTTTTGTAGCAACCTTAAATACCCCCTGAACATAATATACCGCATATATTCAGTGGCTTAAAAAATCCCTCTCTTTAGTAATGTATTGGCACTGATCATGTAATACCGATTTTCAAGGACTAATGTTGCCCGTTTCACGGTGCGGCTGGCGTAAAGGAGATCGGTTAGTGGAAATGCTGCGAATACGTGTCCATGCACGTGACGATAAAAGCAACGAGTTGATGCGCACATTCCAATTAATTCTCGACCAGGCCGCCAGGGAAGAGGGTTGCACGGATTGCCATCTTTCCCGAGATAGCGAAAACGGGATCATTTTTACGATGCAGCAACATTGGCAGCGATGGTCATTGCTAAATGATTTCTTGGGCTCCGAGCATTTCCAAGCCCTGCTGGGTGCAATGAAGAGCCTAAGTCAAACCTATGTAATTGAAATCACAGACAGTAAGCACAGGGAGAGACGCGATTCACCAATATGATCGCGCCCTGAATTTATGGAACGGCCGCACTGCCAACCGATGTTGTTGGTGTTTGGCTGTGGTGGTGTGACGTTAATCCATTTGCAAAACAAAGAATAAGGAGGGGATCACAATGATTAAAAAAACCATGGCGATTGCCGTATTCGGTTTTCTGATGATTTGCCTGGTTCCAGGCGGGTTATCGGTGGCCAATGCTGCAGACAAAATCATCCACGATGCCGAGCACTACGTCCTGGAAGCCCAGCATGGTGAAAAATGGGCCCAGGAAGACAAATCCATCGACGCTGTGCTGGCCGACCTCGAGAAAAAGCACGGCACCAAGCCCAACATCATCCACATCATGTGGGACGACACGGCCCTCGGTGAAGTGGGTATCCCTGAAATCCAGGCGGTTCGCGGGTTCGAAACACCCGTCATGAACAAGATGGCCGAAGACGGCATCAACTTCATGCGCATGTACACCGAGCCGGCCTGCACGCCCACCCGGGCGGCCTTCCAGACCGGGCGCTACGCCGTGCGCAGCGGCATGCACACCGTGTCCTTTCCGGTGGAATACTCCGGCATGGATGCCGACGAGGTCACTATCGCCGAGGTCCTGAGCGAGGCCGGATACATGACCGGCTTCTTCGGCAAATGGCACCTCGGGGACACCGAGTTCAGCTACGCCCACAACCAGGGCTACGACGAGGCCTTTTTCACGCCTTACAACCAGGTGCCCAGCATGTGGGTGAAAGAAGCCGAGGCCATGAACGTCATCACCGGCATGTACTCGGACATGTACGGCGAGGATAAATACGACATCGACAAATCCTGGCAGCCCCTTGGCGCGGTGTGGTTTTTAGAGGGCACCAAGGGCGGCAAGACCTACGAGTGGGGCCCGCCTCCCAAAGCCACCAATTATTGGGACGGCATCGCCGAATCTGAAAAGCGCACCCTGGACTTTATCGACAAGGCGGTGGAAGCCAAGAAACCTTTTTTTATTTCCCACCAGCCGATCTTACTGTCCTTTATCCCCGACCCGCGCAATCCGGTGAAGGGCACGGCAAACAAGAACCCTCTCGCTGAAGCACTTGAGCGTCTTGACGTCTTTGTCGGCAAGCTGCAGAAGCACCTCGAGGACAAAGGGGTTGCCGAAAACACCCTGATCATGGTCATGGCCGACAACGGGCCTTTCATCCACTATGGCCCGCGCGGCATGGTGGAAACACTTTACAAAGGGGGCAAGGGTGATTTCACCGAAGGCGGCGTGCGGGTGCCCTGCATCGCCACGTGGCCGGGGGTGATCGAGTCCGGTCAGATCGTTGGTGATATTCTGCACGTCTCCGACCTGTACACCACCTTCGCCCGCCTGGGTGGCGCCATGGATTACATCCCCACCGATCGTGTCATCGACGGGGTGGACCAGACATCGCTCTTTCTCAATGGCGACGGCTACAGCCGCCGCGACTATGTCATGATTTACGTGGGGCCGAGCCTAGCCGGCGCTGTGAAAGGTCGCTTCAAGCGCGACTGGAAAAATGCGACGCCCGGCCTTTCCAAGAACGAGTTCTACGACCTCTACACCGACCCGCGTGAGCGCACTGGCGAGATGATCGAGATGTTCCACGTCAAGAGCATGTTCAACCATCAGCGCCAGCGCCACGAGTTGTGGATGAAAAAATATCCGAACCGCCCCGACCCAACCTATGGGCCGGCGATGACCGGCATCGAGAACGAGCGTCCCGAGACCAGGAAAATCTACGAGGGACCGGTCGATCCCAAAAAACTCCCTTTCGACCCCCGAGAGGTCTGGGAACAGGATCTGCCGTTCACCTGGAGCGACCTGTAGCCTCGGCTGGCAGCGAAAGACCGTCACGTAGGGCGGATTGATGAATGAGTGGTCAATGGCCCCGCCGGGTCATGGAACAGCGAAAGGCGGGGCCATTGGTGCTGACTGTCAGGAGTGCAAAATGACGTCAAAAGTGGATAACAAGCCAGAATTACGGAAATATTCCCGTCGCGATTTCATGAAAAAAACGGCCTTGGCTGCTGGCGCCATGGGGGTGGCGGGTTCAATTGGGGCCGGTGGTCTGGGAATGGCCAGGTTGGCCCATGCCGAAAAGAACGCTGGTGGCGGAGCCGGGATGACACCTTTCAAGATCGATGTTCATCACCATTCGGTTCCGGATATGTATGTCAAGGAACTGGAGAGCAAAAACTATGTGCCCTCCCATGGCGCCGGTTACCCTGCCTGGACCCCCGAAGCCAGTCTGGACGTTATGGATCAGAATGGTATTGCTGCGGCCGTAACGTCCATCTCTTCCCCGGGTGTTTATATCGGAGACGAGGCCCATGCCATCGATTTCTCCCGCAGGCTGAATATATATTCAGCCCAAATGGTCCAGCAGCACCCGGATCGGTTTGGTTTTTTCGCCATTCTACCCATGCCGATCGTGGAAGCCTCCATCAAGGAAGCAGCGTATGCCCTGGATACCCTGAACGCCGATGGTGTCGTCCTGCTCGCAAGCGCAGGCGACCGTTTTCTGGGCGATAGGGATTTCGAAGAATTGATGGCGGAACTGGACCGCCGCCAATGTGTGGTCTTCATCCACCCCAACATCCATTCGACTTCCGACAATTTACCCCTGAATATCCCCGGTTTCTTTATTGAGTTCATGGTTGATACGACCCGGGCGGTCACCAATCTGGTATTTTCAGGGGTTATGGAGCGTTATCCGAACATACGTTGGATCGTTGCCCACGCCGGGGCCACGGTCCCCTATCTGGCCTGGCGATTGTCCCTGGCAGATATGCTGCCCGGTACGCCCTACGCCGAGACCATGCCCAAGGGAGCTATTTCCTACCTCAAATCGCTCTACTACGACACGGCATTGTCCCCCTCCAACTACGCCATGGCCTCCCTGTTGCAACTGGTCGAGCCGACACAAATTCTGTTTGGCAGCGATTTCCCTTTTGCGCCGAAAGATCTGGTTGCGAAGGAGGTGAGCGATTTAAACGGACTGTCCGTGTTCGATGATGAAACCCGGCAGATGGTCTACCGGGACAATGCCCTGAAGCTGTTCCCGCGGTTTGCTTGATGGGGAGCATCGATAGGCGTTCCAAGGTGGATACCCGCTTGTCGTTATGCGGGTCGTGTCGCGACAAAGGCGAGCGTGCCGGAAATAAATCAATCTTTGCTTTCTAAGCCAGGCAGGAGTGAAATCTCGTTATGAATGAAAAGACAAGCGATCGGGAAAAGTCAAACACCATATCCCGCCGCGATTTTATCAAGACGACGGCCCTTGCGGCCGGTGCGGTTGGCGTAATGGCCGCACGGGGCCAGGCTGCGACCCAGGACAAAGACAAATCCGATGGCCTGCCCATTACCATGGCCGGGTACAATTTAGACCGTACCCGAGCGCTCTTTGAGGGGCAGGTCAACGTCGACGGATGTGACTCTCAGATCGAGCAACAGGGCATAGGCGACCTGAACACCCATGTGTTCAGCGGCCCTCAAACCCTGGACGTAACCGAGATCGGCCTGCACCCTTTCATGCTGGCCTATGCCAATGAAGGTTTCAGGGATTACACTCTGTTGCCGATTTTCCCGATACGCGTCTTCCGGCACAAAAGCATATTCATCCGTACCGATCGCGGCATTAAAGGGCCTGAAGACTTGCGTGGGAGGAAGGTAGCCACACCTGGCTTTTCCTCGACCTCCCTGACCTGGCTGCGGGGCATTATGAAACATGAATATGGCGTCAGCCCCGAAGAGATCCAGTGGTACGTATCGGCCAAGGACTCATCTGCAGAGGCCGCCGGCAAGGTGTCGAAACAGGAAAGTATGGTTCCCAAAGGCCTTTCTGTCAGCCAGGGGCCAGAGGGAAAAGATGAATCGGATATGCTCGAATCAGGCGAGGTGGACGCATTGTTTCACGCGGCCGAACCAAGGGCCTACATAGAGGGCCATCCCAAGGTCGCCCGGCTCTTTCCCGATTTTCGCAAGACCGAGCGCGCCTATTTCAAAAAGACCGGGATTTTCCCAATTATGCACGCAGTGGCGATCCGCAAGACCCTTGTCGAGCAAAACCCATGGCTGCCAAAGGCTGTGTTCAATGCCTATTCACAGGCAAAGCAAATCATGTATGACCAGTTGAATAAAATGGGCTGGGCCACGATTTCGCTGCCATGGGTAGCAAAGGAGATTGAAGAAACGCGGGCGCTGATGGGCGAAAACTTTTGGCCCTACGGCATAGAGGCAAATCGCAAAGCGCTGGAAGCGTTGTGTCAGTATTCCTATGAACAGGGTCTGGCCAGCAAAAGACTGACGCTTGAGGAAATTTTCGAGCCGACGAGTTTAAACCTCACGGAAAGTTAAAGGAGGTTGTCATTTCTATGCTATTCAGATTCGCAATGATTATTTTGGTGAGTATCGTATGGCTGTCTTCGGTCACCATGGCCGATGAAACCGAGGACCTGGCCAAACAATCCCAGAACCCCATCGCCAACCTGATTTCATTGCCGTTCGAGTTCAAGGCCAGCTTCAATGCCGGTTCCGAGAACAACACCATCTACAGCATGGACGTCAAACCGGTTTACCCGGTGAACCTGGGAGACTGGCTGTTGATCAACCGGTTTATCGTCCCGGTGATCTACCAGGAAAAGCTCGAAGAGGGCCAGGGGTCCAAATTCGGTCTGGGGGATATCAACTACCAGGCTTTTTTCACACCGGCGGAGGCCGGCGACATCATCTGGGGGTTCGGCCCATCCATCTACATGCCCACCAATTCCGACGACCGCCTGGGGGTGGACCAGTGGTCGGCTGGCCCGGCCGCTGTGGCCCTGGCCACACCGGGGCACTGGCTGTTTGGCATCCTGGCCCAGAACATCTGGTCCATCACCGGTGAAGACGACGAGCCGGACGTACACTTTTTCTCGGCCCAGTTGTTTATCAACTACAACCTGGACGACGGCTGGTACCTGACCTCGTCCCCCACCTTTGTGGCCAACTGGGAGGCGGACAGCGACAACACCTGGACTGTGCCCATCGGCGGCGGCGTCGGCCGCCTGGTGCGTTTCGGCAACCAGCCCGTGGACTTCAAGGTACAGTCCTTCTGGAATGCCGAACACCCGGACAACACGTCGGACTGGAGCGTGCAGTTGCAGGTGAAGTTTTTGTTTCCCAAATAAAAATGGGCGCAGATAGCCTGAGCCGTCGAAAGGAAAATAGTCAGCACGTCGCGCATAGGTCATCCCGGGCAGGCTACCAGGGGCAGTTTCCAATACCGGCAACAGCAATCGGGGCAGTTATACCAAATGCCTCATGACGGTATCAATACAAGGATTTCATATTAGGAGATGCAAGCATGAAAACTATTTTAACTACGATGATAATCATGATGGTAGTTTCGATGATGACGCTTTCCGGCTGTGCTACCACCGAGCAGGCCCGTAGCGTCGAACCATCTGGGTTTCTGGGAGATTATTCCCAACTCAAACCCGGTGAGAAAAATGAAGCGCTGCTTTATTGGATCGATCCCGCGGTTGATTTCAAAACGTATGGCAAGATCGTCATCGACCCGGTGACCATCTGGCGCAGTGAGAATTCGAATATTGGCGATTTGCCGCCGGAAGAGCAGAAAAATCTTCAACACTACCTCTACCAGGCCGTCAAAGAGGCGCTTGCCAAAGATTACACCATCGTAGAGACGCCTGAAACGGGAACGATGCGCATCCGACTGGCCCTGACCGAGGCGGCCGGTTCAACCGTGGCAGGGGATATCATAACGACCTACCTGCCACCGGCGATCCTGATAAACGCGGTCAAACGCCTGTCAACGGGTACCAGCGCGTTTGTCGGCAAGGCGGCTGTCGAGCTTGAAATCGTCGATATCGTGACCAATAAGCGTCTGGCGGCAGCAGTGGACAAACGCTCGGGCGGAAAAAATTACGAAGGATCCCTCAGCACCTGGGCCGACGTGGAGCAGGCGTGTGACTACTGGGCCGAGCGCCTGCGCTTGCGGCTGGAAGAGTTGCGCAACATGTAAAAACGAAGGTATGGCGAGCTCCATTCATACGACCAACGCTGCCGAACGGATCATGGGAGTAAACATGGGGGCTTTCATTATCGATCGTTGCAAGAATGTCATATGTTTAACCGCTATTTTTCTGACTGCCTGGACCAGCACTTCCTGGGCCGCCGGGGTTTGGCTGTATGAGCAGGGCACACCGGACCTGGGCACCGCCAGCGCAGGGCGCATGGCGCTGGCGGAGAATGCCGCCACGGCCGCCCACAATCCAGCCGGCATGACGCGCCTGGATGAATCCCAGGTAATGTTGGGCGTCCAGCCATTATGGCTGCGGATCGAGTTCGACCCGGATGCCGAGACCACCACCTCCGGGTCCAACGGCGAAGACGACCCTCTGATCGGGGCCGGCGGGCTCTATTATGTCCACAGCCTTCAGGACGATCTCAAACTGGGGCTTGCCATGGGATCCTACTTTGGCCTGGGTATGGACTATGGCGACGATTGGGTGGGGCGCTACTATGTGACGGAAGTTGAGTTTCTGACCTATTCATTAATTCCCACCGTGGGATACAGGGTCAACGACTGGCTGTCGGTGGGCGGTGGTGTCAGTATGATTTATGCCACCCTGAATCAGAAGGCGGCGATCAACAATGTGCTGGAAGCCTTGCCCGACGGCGAACTGGAGCTGGACGATGACGACTTCGGCTACGGTGTAATCCTGAGCGTCCTTCTCGAGCCATGGGAACACACCCGTTTTGGGCTGGCGTATAACTCTGAAGTGGATCTGGAATTTGACGATGCCCTCAGCCTCAAGGGGTTGGGGCCGGGGCTCTCGGCTGCCCTGGGTGGGGTGCGGGGCAGCAAGGTCGATCTGGACATGACCCTTCCCCAGGCGGTGATGTTCAGTGCCTACCATGACATCAACGACCAGTGGGCGATCATGGGCAACCTGGGGTGGCAGGAGTGGAGTGAGTTCGGTAAAAGCGATGTGACGATATCTTCCGCTACGACCACCAGCTTTACGTCCGATCGCAACTATGACGACACCTGGCACGTGGCCCTGGGGGTTCGCTACAGGTTTGCCCCGGAATGGATGTGGTCGGCGGGCTTCGCCTATGACAGCTCGCCGGTGGACGACGACGACCGCACGGCGGATCTTCCCTTAGACCGCCAGATCCGTTACGGCACCGGTTTGCAGTACAAGCTGGACGACGACCTGACCTTCAGTGCCGCCTATGAATACGTTGATTTCGGCAAGGCGGAAATTGACCAGAATCGCGGCCCCCTGGCAGGCCGATTGAAGGGCGAATACGACACCAACGAGGCGCATTTCTTCCTGCTTAATGTGAACTGGAAATTCTGATGTATCTGTATGGGTATATCTCTCAGTAGCGAGAGACGCTCAGATCCTTTCAGGAAAGCCTGTGGATGAGATCGCCGAGCTAAGACAAGAAGCTTGATCCTATATGCACCTTCGCCGGATTACGTTTTACTGCTATTAGCAAACACCGTCGACTATGGGTACACTATTGCAGGTAGCTCCAAATATCCCTAACGACAAATTCCGTTTTGTATGCGCAATTCCGTTTGCCGTCTTTCTATTTTAAACCCAGCAAGACCCGTGATGGACGGGTCCCTTCCACGGCATCGGGCGGTGGTGACGTTACAGCGTCAATTGCTGAACGTATTGCAACTCTCAATGTCGCCGCTGCCAAGACCGGCTTTGAACCATCTGACCCGTTGGGCTGAGGTGCCGTGGGTAAAGGAATCCGGGGTGACATAACCCTTGGACTGTTTCTGCAGGGTGTCGTCACCAATGGCACTGGCGGCGGCAAGCCCTTCTTCGATATCCCCCGTTTCGAGAAGTTGCCTTGCCCTGTCGGCATGATAGGCCCATACGCCGGCAAGGCAATCGGCCTGGAGTTCCTGTTTGACCAATAGCTTGTTGCCCTCCACTTCGCTCATTCTCTGGCGGGCGGCATGAATTTTTTCGGAAATGCCCAGCAATGTCTGAATGTGGTGTCCGACCTCGTGGGCAATGACATAGGCCTGGGCGAAATCGCCCGGTGCCTTGAAACGATTTCGCAACTGATCGTAAAATCCAAGGTCGATGTAGACTTTTTGGTCACGGGGGCAATAGAAGGGGCCCATGGCGGATTGGGCCATCCCGCAGGCCGAATCCACGGAATCCCTGAACAGTACCAGGCGCGGCGGTTGATACGTCTTTCCGCTCTGCTGAAATATAGCCGACCAGGTGTCCTCGGTATCGGCCAGGATAACGGACACGAATGCTACCCGCTCTTTTTCTTCGGCCGTTTCATGAAACGGGGCCGTCGATTCGGTGACAACGGTTTCCGGCTGCAGGCCAACACCCGTCAAAAGCCCGCCGAGGTTTCCGGTAAAGAAACTGAAGGCACCGACGCATACCAAGAGAATAAGGGTTCCCTTGACCCCCAGAAACTTGATCGCCACGGGGATCAGCCGCAGCATGCCGCCACCGCCCATCCTGCTGCTGCCGGAAGCCCTCATGCCGCGCCTGTCTTCAATATTGCTGCTTTGCCGCCTTCCACGCCAACGCATATGTTTTCCTTTCAATTGATCTTTTGGGATATATAACGACCCAATAATATTGGGCTACGTTTATTTCTGATTAAAACCCCCTTCGAGGGAGCTACAGGAGGTTTCCCTTTCTGCGGGAGGATCCTCACTGGGGAGGGTAGAGATCAATCGGAACAAAAAAAAGACGAATTCAGCCTTTGCAAATCAAAGGGCATCCCATTTGAGCGTGCCCGCTTGGGCAAAAATCGTCATTCGATGCCATGCTTTTCCATACGATAGCGCAGCGTATGGCGGGTCAGGCCCAGCAGACGGGCGGCCTCACTCTTGTTGCCCTGGGCCCGCTCAAGGGCCGAAAGAATCAGGCTCTGCTCCACGGCTTCCAGTTCGATACCGGTCGGCGGAACGGTCCAACGCGACGCCGCGCCCCTTTCGTTGTCCGTGGCGGGAAGGGATAGGATGAGATCCTGGCGGTCGATTTCATTGCCGCTAATGAAGATCATGGCCCTTTCGATGCAGTTGCTGAGCTCCCTGACATTCCCCGGCCAGTTGTGCGCCAGCAGCGCCCGGCGGGCTTCCGGCGAAAACCCTTTGACCTTCTTGTTGAACTGGACGTTGTACAATTCGACGAAGCGCTGGGCGATCAATACGACATCATCACCGAGTTCCCGGAGGGGCGGCAGGGTGATGGTTACCACGTTCAGCCGATAGAGAAGATCTTCGCGGAATGATTTGGCGGCCACTTCCGCCTGCAGGTCACGGTTGGTGGCGGCAATGATGCGGACATCGATTTGACGCGAACGGGTGCTGCCCAACCGTCGCAGCGATTTGGACTCGATGACCGAGAGGAGTTTGGCCTGCATGCCGAGCGGCAGTTCGCCGATTTCGTCCAGGAATAGCGTACCGCCATGGGCGGCTTCGAAAAGGCCCGGTTTGGCATCGACGGCATGGGTAAAGGCGCCTTTTTCATAGCCGAACAATTCCGCTTCGATCAATTGTTCCGGCAGTGCAGCGCAATTGATTTCCACAAATGGCGCTTCCGCGGTCATCGAACTTTCGTGGATCATGCGTGCGGCGAGATTTTTACCGGTGCCGGTTTCCCCCATGAGCAGCACCGTTGCCGAGGATATATGGCTCAGTTTTTGGATGGTGTCGATAACCCGTTCGATGGCCGCCGACCGCCCCAGAATCGAACTGCCGATTTGATGCCGCCGATGTTCTATGCTGGCGCGGTAGAGGTACTCGTCGTAGCGCTGCTGATTGGCCGCTTGCAGAATCCGGGCATCTTGGGTGACATCCTCCAATAATATCATGGCCTGATGGCTGTCCACACATGGCAGTGTGAGCAGATTGAGATAGCGCACTTCTCCCTTTGCATCGTGACGATTCAAATGGTCCAGGCGGTAAAAGTCTTCCTGCTTGTCGACAAGGCGCACCATCTGATCTTCGGCGCCCACCAGTTCCGGCAGGAGGTCCGTTACGGAACCGTGGGGTTTAAGCTCCGTGGATGCGAGCAGCTGTTTGGCAATGGCATCGATGTCGATCACCTGAAGCTGCCGGTCGTAAAGGAGCACGCCGAACCGTTTCTGCTTCGCGATGATGTTTACAGGATTACGCATGGCGCCATGCTATCTTCTCGGAAAGAAGCCGGAAGGCCTCGGTTACGCGCTGCCCTGATTTGGCACTGGTCAGAATCAGCTCGGATCCGTAATCGGATGCCAACTGCTGGAGATCGGATACGGCTTCACCCCCGTCCGGTGCCAGGTCGATCTTGTTGCCGATGGTTACCAGGACGGCTTCCGGATTGACCGAGAGAAACTTGTCGCAGATGGTTTTCAGCTCGACGGCTGTTTCCCCGCGCGTCACATCACCCACCGCCAAAGCGCCGGAAGCGCCGCGAAAATAATTCATGACCACCGGGTCGAATTTTTCAAGGCCGGCAATATCCCAGATGAGGAGCGCGTGTTGAATGGGGCCATCCGACGGTTCGCCCTGAATCGGCGGCATGAGTTTTTGACTGACACTGATCCCCACCGTGGTCAGGTACTTGTCACTGAACTGATCGTTGACAAATCGCTGTGCCAGGCTGGTTTTGCCGACGGCAAATGTTCCCAGCAGGCATATTTTACGTTTGATGATGGCCATCGTTTCCCTCAGTGTTGCCATTCGATCTTCAGGGTGGATCAGGATGCATCGGCAAGGTCATCGCCCGGAGGGGCATACCGACGGTAGAAGCTTGGCCAAAGAAGGTCCACTGACACCATTGCGGCGTGATTCGATTAATTCTCAGGCGTAATGGCGCCATACCAGATATCGGTTTGCTTGACAACAATGGACCCTTGTTCCTCCGGGATTTTCAATTTGACACAACTATCCAGAAACACTAAAATTACTTTCCTGCATGCATTTTCCAAAAGCCATCAAGATGCCATCGTTTCAGGATCAAGCCGCAACCATAGGGGGAAAGGTGACGAAATCACGCAAAACCAGTAATGCCAAAGCCGCTGCAAAAGGTGCCGGTGTCGCCACTGCCAACGGTGGTAAAAGCCAGGGTCAGCCCATTCCGGAAGAAGGCCAAGAATCCGGGCACCTCGACCAGATCCGCGACATTATTTTCGGAAAGCAGATGGCGGCTTACGAAGAGCGCTTTGCCCAATTGGAACAACGGATCGCGACGCAAATCGATACCCTGCGCCGTGAGAATGAGGCCGAGCTCCAATCCATGCAGACGGCGCTCAAACAGAGCAGCGATGCTTTTTCGAAACTTCTCAAGGACGAACAATCCGACCGGGGGCGTGAAGGCAAAGCCCTGTCGCGGGAAATTGCTGACGCCCAGAAGACCCTTTCAGCTGCCATCGATGCTCTGGATGAACGGCAGCAGCAGAATGCCGCCGCCCTCGGCGAGAAGTTGTCGGCGCTGTCCAGCGAAGTGTCGGATGAAATCCACATCCAGCAAGTGGAGGCGTCGAAACAGCTCGAAGAGGCCGTGCGCCAGCTTGACGATGCCAAGCTGGCCCGCAAGGCCTTGTCCCGGCTGCTGACGGATATGGCCGGCCGGCTTGCCGATGGACAGGAATGAAATGATCTGGATGTGCGCTGAAAGGACCCATGAGCGAATCCCCCCCGGATAAGCGGCCGCAAGATGAAAAAACTGCGGACGATGGGACGCAACCGCAGCTGGAAACACTGCGTCGGTTGATTGTCGGGCCCACCAGCCAGAGACTCGAAGATGTTGCCTGCCAGGTCGAGGATGGGGACCGGCACGCCGACGCTGTCAGCCGGGTATTGCCCAAGGCCATCCTGTTGAGCACCCAGCGGGGCAGCCGATTGGCATCCGCCCTCGAGCCGACATTGGAAAACACCATCCGGACCTCCATCCAAAAAGACCGCCGCATTTTGGTCGATGCGCTTTTCCCGGTCATGGGGCCGGCCATCCGCAAAGCCATCGCCAGTACCATTCAGGGATTGATCCAGAATTTCAACCAGATCCTGGAACACAGCGTTTCGGCACGGGGCCTGCGTTGGCGGCTGGAGGCCTGGCGCACCCGGAAGCCCTTCGGAGAAGTCGTCCTGCTGCACACCCTGGTGTACCAGGTGGAGCAGGTTTTTTTGATCCATCGCCCGTCTGGTCTGCTTGTCGATCATGTCGTGGCCAAGACGGCGGTGTCCCAGAACCCCGACCTGGTGTCAGGCATGTTGACGGCTATCAAAGATTTCGTCCAGGATTCCTTTGGTGCGGACCAGGAGGACACGCTGGACACCTTTCAGGTGGGAGAACGAAAAATCTGGATCGAACACGGACCGTACGCCCTCCTGGCGGTCGTTATTCGCGGCAATCCCCCGGCCGATCTTCATTCCATGATGCGGGATGCGCTGGACGAATGTCACCTTGAAGGCGGCGCGGCACTGGCCGATTTCCAGGGCGACAGTACCCCTTTCGAAGCGCATCGCCACATCCTGGACGGACTGCTGCAAGCCCGCTTCAAGAACCAAAAGGCCCAAACCTCATCCTATCGCGCGTGGATCGTTGTCGCCTTGCTGCTTGTGGCGGCCGGTTGGGCGGGTTTTCCCAAGCTGATTGAAGAGCGCCGCTGGCAACAATTTCTGGAGCAGTTGCGCGACCAGCCCGGTATTGTCGTCACCATGACGGAAAAGCGCAGCGACCAACGGCATGTCTACGGACTGAAAGATCCCTATGCGCCAAACCCTGCGAATACGGTGGCGCCCGCCGGTATAGAACCGGAGGCTGTTGTTTTCCATTGGGAAGCCTACCACTCCGGACATGGACCCTTCGCCCGTCGCCGGATTGCGTCGCTTTTCGAACCGCCGGCGACGATCCGTACGACATTTGATCAGGGCCGATTGGTGTTCTCCGGTTCCGCCTGCCATGGCTGGATCATAAAGGCGCGACGCTTGGCGCCTATGCTTCCCTGGATCGTGGGCTACTCCGATGATCAGGTGGTGGACATCGATGCCCGGCTGGAAAGTCCCCAGGGAGTGGTCCTGCTTCTGGATGGCCGTACCCTGCGGGCCAGCGGGAGAGCACCCCATGCCTGGATTGCCCGGGCAAGGGAGACGAGCACGGTCCTGCCGGGCATCGAACGGTTCGATGACACACGGCTGGTCGACGTTGACTTAGCCGCATGGGAAACGGTTGTGCCGCAGGTGGCGTCGACCGTTTTTTTCTTCCAGGCCGGCGGTGACACCCTTATGGCCGGACAGACGGAAGCGCTTCAGTCCTTTATTGCCAATGTCCGGCAATTGGTCAACTTGTCGGAAGTGCTCGGCTATACGCTGCATATCGATGTCATCGGATACGCGGATCAAAACGGCAGCCAGGCCCTCAACCTCGCTATCAGCCGCAAACGGGCCCAAGCCATTGCCGGCCAAATGATTGCGGCGGGAGTGGACCCCCGGTTCATTTCCCTGCGCGGCGTTGGTTACCAGCCGGTTGATACGGTCGACGGCGGGCCGGGCCTGCACCCCACCGACCGGCGAGTGGTTTTCGACGTGAGCGCGGCAGACCGCCAGCCGGGTTGAGCCGCGCCCGGCGCGATGCCCTGATCACCCATGGCGGATAGTACGGCCGGACCGACCGTTTTAAGGACCGCATTCCCTTGCCTTCAAGACGTCGTCTGATCCTGAAAACCACGGTAGCCTGGTCAGCTGGCAGGTGCTCGATTGCCGGTTTCAAAACCGGGTGCGTTCAGTCGCCCGTCCCTTGCCTGTCTACACATCACACGCGATGCCATCCCCGAGGCAGCGGCCGCGGATGCCTTCGGCGCGGAAAAGCCTTAGAATGGAGGCCATGGCATCGGTTCGGACCGGTGTGCAGTCCCTGGCCGAACTCCAGAACATCGCCCGCAGCACAGCACCATCGGCACAATAATCGACCACCGGCACCTCAATGGAGGGGAGGGCGAGAATCCGCGGATCTTTGCCCAGGGCCTCTTCAATGATGTCACGGGCCGCATCGATATCTTCATCAAAGGGAATGGCGAAATCGATGGTGATGCGACGGGATCCTTTGGCACTGAGATTCGAGATGCTGGTTTGCAGCAGTTCACGGTTGGGAAGAAATACCATGGTATTGTCCGGCGTTGTGAGAACGGTGGCCAAAGGCCCCATGGACTCCACGACACCGGTGGCGCCAATGATCGAGATGGTATCACCGATTCGAAACGGCTTGAGCAGCTTAAGCACCAAGGCCGCCATCCACTGTCTGACGATGTCTTTTAACAAATAGCCCATCAACAGCACGGCGGCTATCCCGATGAGCGTGGCAGGCCACCCGGGCCCCATCATGAGGAACCCTTCGCGGCCGGCAGCGGTGATGGATTCTGGTGTCATTAAAAAATTCTCCCTTCAGGATGGATGGGTTCACCAAAAGCGTTTCGCTTGGCTGTCGACAAAACCTGCCAAGGGGCCCGGTTGCCTTCGATCGGTATCCGACTGACGCACCGACTGCACCTGCCCGCAGCACGCGAAACGCTTTCGTAATATGAGGATGTACGCAATTATCTCGCCATTTTGTCAGCCTTTTCAAAAAAAAGTATAACCTATTGATATTAAAGCTTATTGAATTTTACCCGCCTGCAGGGCCGTCACCCATCCTGTCCTGACCGCGCGATATGGCGCACAGCCTTGGGCATATGCCGCACCGTTCGCCGTCCCGTATTGGTCCGCCAGGAATAAATCGCTCCCATAAAAAAATTATTTTTATTAATTACAATTGGTTATCCAGTAATGAAAAAGAATTTTAAAAACTTGGCAAGCCAATTGCTCATGGGGAATGGCGAACGACAAATCGCAATGCCAATCAACATCGACAAGCCACGGTAAAGCGATAGATCGGCATAACCATCAGCGGGTTCAAACCCATTCCAAACCCCAAATCAAACCAAGGAGTAAAGTCATGGCTTACAAATTCGAGGTGTACCAGGACAATGCAGGCGAGTACCGGTTTCGGTTCAAGGCGTCCAATGGCGAAAAGATGTTTGCCAGCCAGGGGTACAAACAGAAACGGTCGGCCCTGTCGGCCATCGAATCGATCCAGAAAAATGTGCCCGATGCCAAGGTCGACGACCAGACCTGATGGGTGCGGCGCATTCGTTCGGGCGGTCGTGGGGCCGCCCGGACGGACGTCCACTTTGCGGTCAATTTTTTTCGTCCTTATGACAACGGGATGATCCCGTTTGGAAGATCTACAGGAAAGGATATGAAGAGATATGGATTTTAATCAAATTTTCGAGAAAATAGGGGAGTTGACGACCCTGTACGGGCTCAAGGTGGTCGCCGCCATTGTCATTCTGATCGTCGGTCGCTGGGTGGCGAAAATCGTGGCGAATATCATCCGCAAGATGATGGCCCGAGCCGACGTGGACCAGACCCTGCAAAAGTTCGTGGCCAGTATGACTTATATTGCCTTGATGGCTTTTGTCGTCCTGGCCGCCTTGAATCAGCTCGGTATTCAAACCACGAGCTTTATCGCGATCCTGGGTGCCGCCGGCCTGGCGGTCGGTCTGGCGCTGCAAGGTTCGCTTTCCAATTTTGCCGCAGGGTTTTTGATGATCCTGTTTCGCCCCATTCGCGTGGGCGACTACATTGAAGGGGCCGGTACCGCCGGCACGGTGGAAGAGGTCGGCATTTTCACCACCACGCTGGTGACGCCGGACAACAAGACCGTCATCATCCCCAACGCGGCCATGACCGGAGAGAACATCGTCAACTGGACGGTCAAGGGCACCCGGCGGGTGGATATGGTTATGGGGATCGGCTACGACGATGATATCGACAAGGCGAAGCAGATTATGGCCGACGTGCTGGCCAAGGATTCCCGTATCCTGAAAGATCCCGCGCCCCAGATCGCCATGGTGGAACTCGCCGACAGCAGTGTGAATTTCGTGGTGCGCCCCTGGGCCAAAGCCTCCGACTACTGGGGGGTCTACATGGACACCCATGAGGCCATCAAGAAAGCCTTCGATGCCCAGTGCATCAGCATTCCCTACCCGCAACGGGATGTCCATGTGTATCAGCATCAGGCAGCCCAATAATAAAGATGCATGGGGGACATACAAAGATGCATGTCCCCCTGAACAACGCGTTGAATAAGGAGAACACCATGGGACTTTTTGATTTTGTAAAGGATATCGGCACTAAACTCTTCAATCGTGACGGTGACGCCGTCGAAAAAATCACCCAGCATATCGAGACCGCCAACCCTGGGATTTCGAACCTCGGCGTCACCTTCAAGGACGGGGTCGTTTCCCTTACGGGCCAGGCCGCCAGCGCGGAAGCCATGGAAAAAGCCGTCCTCATGGCAGGTAACGTCAAGGGCGTCACCGAGGTCAAAGTGGACGGACTGCAGGCGCCACCGGTCGAGGAGAAGGTTGAATATTACGTTATCACAAAGGGCGATACCCTTTCCGCCATCGCCAAGCAGTATTACGGGAAGGCGAACGCCTACCCGCGGATTTTCGAGGCCAATCGGGAAGTCATCAAGGATGCCAACCTGATTTACCCCGGGCAGAAGATACGCATTCCTCTCGACTAGTACCGCCGGCGTAATGAAGGATTAACACGCAAGACGCAAAGGAAGACACAATGAATATCAGCGATCTGTTAGGAACCGTGATGCAGTCCGGCATGGCGCCCTCATCCGGCCGGCGTTTGCAAAACGTCTTGGGCGGCGGTGATGGCGGACTCCTGGAAAGCCTTGGGGGTTTGATGGGCGGACAGCAGGGCGGCGGCTTGGGGGATATGCTCTCCGGCGCGCTGGGCGGCGGTGGTGGCGGCCTGGGCGGTCTTCTCGGAGACGTCCTGAGCCAGGCGGGTCAGGCTGCGGGTGGCCAGCAGAATCTGGCCATTGGCGGTTTGGGCGCGCTGGCCGGTGCACTTCTGGGCGGCGGCCGCCAATCCATGGGGGCCGGCCTGGGCGGCGGTGTCATGGCCCTCCTTGGGGCAATCGCTTTCAAAGCCCTGCAAGGCAGCGGCAAAAGCAAGCCGCCGGTGCCTTTGGGACTGCTCGAACCCCAGACCGATGCGGACCATCGTATGCTGGAGCAGCAGGCCGAAATCGTGCTCAAAGCCATGATCAACGCGGCGAAGGCCGACGGACAGATCGATCAGAAGGAGATGCAGCGCATTGTCGGCAAATTGCAGGAGGTGGGCGCGGATGCGAAAGGGCAGCGCTATGTCCTGACCGAAATGCAGAAGCCGATCGCCACCGAAGAGTTGATTTCTGCAGCCGGTAACCAGCCGGAATTGGCGGCCCAGATTTATGCCGCCTCGCTTATGGCGATCGAGGTGGACACCACGGCAGAGAAAACCTACATGGGCGTTCTGGCCAACAGCCTGGACCTCTCCACAGCGACGGTACGCCGTATTGAACAAATGGTCGGGCTTTAGCCTGTACTAATCGCAGCTCTGCTGGCGAAGGGGAATCGGGCCTTAGCGCAAGGTTGGCTTCGGTTGGAAATGCGAACCGCGTTTTTGCCGAGGTTTAAACGCTCGGGCACGGTACGGAAAAGAGATCGGCAACGAAGATAAGGCATTTTCTACATCAATTAAAATTCACTGGAGGAGGAAACAATGGGAATTCTATCGTGGGTTGTAATGGGACTGGTTGTAGGCGTTCTGGCGAAAGTCATCATGCCGGGCAAAGATCCCGGGGGCGTCATCATCACCATCCTTCTCGGCATCGGCGGTGCTTTCGTTGGCGGATTCGCCGGTACTTTCCTGGGGCTCGGGGCTGTGACGGGTTTTAATATCAGCAGCTTTTTGCTGGCCACCGGGGGCGCGGTTCTTTTGCTGCTGGTGTATCGCATCATTAAGAAATGACCTGATCCGCAATTCATCCTATTGCCATACGCAGCAAACGATTGGATGCGTTTTAACGGGGAACCCAAAGGCTGATCTATTGTGTCCTGTGAGGATGTTCCAGAGAGGCCCTGCGCCAAAGATCTGCCACAGGTGCATCGGCCAATGTATTGCGTTACCAACCTGCAATGGGGATACGGTTATGCCTTTCAAATATCGATACAGTGCGAAATCCAACTGCCTGCACGCCAAAGGGACCGGTAAGGTCACGCTTAAGGATTTTCTCGACTACCATCGAACCTTGAAGATCGAAGCGGCACCGCCCACCCTCTCAATCCTGTCGGATTATCGTGAGCTTGACCCCTCCGGTTTGACGACATCCGACATCCGACAGATCCGGATGAGTGCGCTGGGGAAAATAGCGGGTACGCTCCGGAAGGTAAAAGAGGCTGTTGTTGTATCGAGCCCATTGTCCTACGGTCTTGCACGGATGTATGATGCTTTGGTATACGCCGAAATTTATGAAATGAATGTGTTTATGGAAATTCGGGAAGCCAAGGCATGGCTGGGTCTGGAACCTGATACCGTTTTGAAGCTGCACCAGCAGGAAACGTTTCCTATCGCCCTCCAGGTACTTTGAGGCTGTTCCGCTAGTTCACATCGTTAAATCCGATCTTCCACGATATCAATAGATCGGGGCCCTGGACAGATTTAACAGCCCCCGTTTTTTGCGGACCGCAGGAGGCATTGGGTGTTAATTGATGATGCCTTGCGCCTTTTAAAAAAATCTTAACAACAATTCATTTTTTTGTGATATGCCGCTAAGCCATCGTGGAATTTTGAAGGTGATCCAAAAGCCGGCTTACCACCAAAAGTATCAATCGAATGCCGATTTGCAGGCGTATGGAGAGGGAACCAGGCCTTGCGCCGCTACGCTCTCCTATGCAGCGCCTGGCAATTGGGCATCCCTGACCCCAGAGCCAACTCCTCATGAAACAATCTGCTGACGCAACTGAGTTAACCACTAAACAATTTCGGAAAAAATTGTTCTTTTACTTGGCGGCTGCGCTTCTGGCGCTCATGCTTGGTATTGCCATAACCTTATCCGTAACATTGATCGATTCCCTCAAGAAAGCAGAGGCCCATAGCCTTTTCCATATTGCCGAGATCCAATCACTTGCCATTTCCGAATGGCGCCGCAGCGTAAAAAATATTGCCCGGCAAATAACAAGCCGCACCCGAATTCGACAGGAGTTGGTAAAGTTCAATGAAGGTAGAATTACCTTACAACAAATAAACCGCTTCACGCAGCCGAAACTTAATGATGCAATGAGCTTATCTGACGAGGTCTTCGGCATCCTGCGGCTGGATCGCCATGATCGAATCGTCGCACGGTGCGGATATGGGGCTGATTTGTTCTGGGAAGATCACGATGCGGCTGATTTTGTTTCCGAAAATGTTACCCTATCGGAGCCGCTTGTCATTAAAAATAAGCCATCCATCATCGTGAGTGCGCCTATTCTCGATCGGTCCGGAGTGCGTCAGGGAACGGATTTGGTGATTGTCGGACTTGCGCATTTAAAAAATGTCATCAACAATTCGAAAGACTTAGGAAAAACAAGCGCCATCATTCTCGGCTATGCACATGGCCTCTCAATCTTGCCTCTTTTTTCTAAAATGGCACACGTTGATTCTCCGCTTGCCAAAACCGATTTGTTCCATGTGGTTCAAAGTGATATCGGGAAGGCCATCACTGGTAAGCGCGGCCTTAGGCAAATCGGTGATATGACGGTGGTTTATTATCCCATCGAGGCGTCTAGATGGGGTTTGGCCATATCTCAGGATACGCATGAACTCTATTCTGCGCTGAACCGGAAAATGGCGTTGATTGGTGGACTGGCCGTTCTTATTTACGCGTTTGTTCTTTTCGGGTTTTGGTTCCTCATGAAACCGATGGCGGGTAGAATTCTCTTGCATGCGGATGAGCTTGAACGAAAAATCCAAGAAAAGACCGTACACCTCGAAACCGAAATCGGGGAGCGTCAGAAGGCTGAGCAAGAGAAGGAGAAGATGATTGTCGAACTCCAGGGGGCGATGCTGGAAATCAAGACACTAAGCGGGATGCTGCCCATCTGTGCCAACTGTAAAAAGATTCGGGATGACGAAGGGTACTGGAATCAAATCGAATCGTACATCAGTAAGCATTCGGAGGCCGAATTCAGCCATAGTATTTGCCCTGAATGCGCCAAAACGCTGTATCCGGATATCGTCATCACCCCTAACCCGAACATTTCATGAAATTTTTTCTTCACACTAGATTTTATGCAAATGTTCAGGGGTATCAAAGCGATTCAAAGAATGATTTCCAGGTAACACTTTGTAATCTGCGCCGATCTCCAAACCCAGAGAAAAAATTTCACCCTGCGGGCGCGCCCGAGATGCTCATTGTCTGCGTTATCAGGGGCTTGCGGTAGCAGTAGTACAGCGGCGCCCCTGATGCCTTGCCCATGAACATCTCGAACGCGTGAAATATCCGGGCTAAGTGATCGCGTTCCATCTTGGGTATCCTGTTTCGGGAATGGTTTTTTTTGCGATAGGAACGGCGTACGCCACCCGCTGAAGTTTCCAACACGCGAAGCGTGCCAATATCGTTGCATCCCACGTATCAACCCTTCGTCGCCATGGCACCCCACTCCCCTGATCGTCTATTGCAAACCCAGCACGACCCGTGATGGGGCAATCCCTTCCACGGCATCGGGTGTCAGCACGTCGTCCGGTTTGATCAGGAACACCCGTTCGGCCTCCACCTGCCCGGAATCGAGAAGATAGTCCTTGACCGCCAGGGCCCGGGCATAGGCCAACTCCTCCAGGGCGGCGCGATCCACTTCGATGTGCTGCCGGATCAGGGCTTCGGCCTCGGCCGGGGGCAGGGTTTTCTCCATGCCGATGAAATTTTTCGGCTTCTCGAAGGTTTCGGCCTCGTAGGCCGCCTGCAGGTATGCTTCGTATTCTTCTTCCGCAATCACGATCTCATCCAGGGGGCCGGCTTCCTGGCCATCGTCGGCCAGTTCGAGGGCTTTCTGGGTTTGGAGTTTGCGCTGGAAGAGAAGGTCGGCATAGGCCGGGGTGTCGCCGGCCGGATCGGCATAGCCGGAGATCTCCAATTTCAATGCCGGCCGGTCGTAGAGAACCTTGATCAGGGCATCCAGCTTTTCGGTGGTGCTGTCCGTCAGGCTGGCCCGCCCGGGTTCGAATTCCAGCTGGTCGAGGTTTTCGCCTTCGAACATGCTGCCCAGCAGGGCAAAGGGGGATGTCACCGCCTTGACGATGAGGTTGACAAAGGCCTTCAACACGATGCCGCCGATGGAAAACTCGGGATCATCCATGTCGCCGGACACGGGTAGATCGATATGGATCTCGCCGCGGCGGTCCTTCAAAAGGGACACGGCCAGGTCCACGGGCAGGTTGAGGTCGTCGGGACTGTCCACACGGGCGCCGAAATCGAACTGGTCGACCAGGATGTCATGATCGGCCTTCAGGGAACGGTTTTCAATGTGATATTCGGTTTTGATGGAGAGCTTGCCCTGGCTGATGGTGCGGCCCACGTAGCGGCCGGAATAGGGGCTGGCGGCAGTGAGGTCCATCTGCTGGAAATCGAATGTCAGATCGGCATACATGTCCTCGGCCAGGGGATCGATGGCGCCTTTGATGGTGACCGGTGCATGGCCTTGCACGCGTCCCTTGATGTCCACCTCGGCCGGTTTGCCGCCTTCGGTGGAAATGCCGGAAATGCGGGTCTCGACGGCTTCGATCACGGCCTGAAAGCCCGGCTTGAAACTGCGGTCGGCAAAAACGATTTTTCCGCCGCGGCCTTCAATCGTGCCGATGCGGATCGGCACCGGCGGTGTTTCTGCGGCGGTCTCCGCGGCGGGTGCTGCCGCTTCGGATTCAGATTGAGGCGCGTCGTCATCTTCTTCCGGCGTGAGGACAGTGGCCATGGCCAGGTTGAGCCGGCCGTCCGCCTCGATCACGATACGGCTGAGGGGCTTTTCTACACGGATATTCTGGATGGTCAGGTAGGTGGGGGTGACACCGATATCCATACCGTCCAGGTTTAGGGCCTTCCAGGTGACAAAGGGCCTGGCCTGCCGGCGGTCCAGGGTGCGGAAATCCGTTAGGGCGGCCTGGCCTTTGTAGACGATGGCCGGCGGGGCGTTTTCCTTGCCCGTCAAGGTCAGGTTGCCGTCGATGCTGAGGTCCCCATCGGCCAGCACGACACCGATGTAGGGTTTGATGATCGGGTAGAAGGCGGCCAGATCCAGCTTGTCCAGGTTTAGACGGACATCGGCTTCCAGGGGCGTCAGGGTCATGTCCGTGCGGGTTTCGAAACGACCGGATTCGTTGATGCGGCCGTCGAGGGCAATGGCTGTCTCCGCCTGGGCTTTTGTGGAAAAGTCGCTGACATCCAGATCGATTTCGTCCACGGTGAGGGTCAACGGGTCTTCAGGGATCAGGTTGACCCCGCGGATCGCATAACCGGACAAATTCACCTTCTGCACCTCAACCTGCCAGGGGTCGGCCCCATTGGGCGGCGGGGATGCTTCACCGGCATCGGCCGGCCCCAGGAAGACATCCAGGTTCAACTGGCCGTCGCCCAGACGCCGGATTTCAAACTGGCCGTCCTGTCCGGTCACTGCACCGATTTGCACGGCCTGGCGGTCGATATCGACTTGGGTGCGGTCCACGGCGAAGCTTGGGATCCGGATCATGGTGTGATCCGTCGAGCCGCCCTCCGGGACGCTGTCCACCGGGGACTTGAGGTCCCGTACGGTGAGCTGCGCATCTTCTAAAACCAACCGGGCGATCTTGAAAACGGGCGGCGGCAGGTTGATTTGACGGAACACATCACGAGGGGCCAGGGCATCGCGGGTGCGCACCACGCGCTCGGATGGCAAGCGTGTCAGGGTGAAGGCCGGGCCCTGGAGGCGGATTTCCTGGATGCTGACGATGCCGTCCAGGGGGGCCAGGGCGCCGATATCGATGGCCAACCGGTCCAGATTCAGCAGGGGCCGATCGGCGCCGTCGGTCATGGCCAGGGTTCTCAGGGCCAGTGTTCCGGCGGCGTTGAACGCCGGCGTACCGTCCTCGTGGATCATATAGATCAGGCTCAGTTGGATATCCAGCAGGCCCGATTGGATTTTAACCCCGGCGTCCGGGGGCACATAGGGCATGTAGGCCGCCAGGTCGATGCCCCGGAGGTCCAGACGCAATTCGGTCTCCCGGGTGTCGGCGAAGGGCTTGACCTGGCCCTGCAATTTGAAGGGCGTTCCGTTGATGGTGGCGTTGAAGTGGGGGGGCACGAAGATATCGATCTGGGCCGGAAGGTTGGACAAAAAGGGCAGGGCCACATCGATGTCGGTGATGTGGTGGGTTTTGCCCCGGATGTCGTCCTGAAAATGAATTTCGCTGTTACGGATCTGGATATTGTTCAACGAAAATCGGAACGGTTCCCCGGGAGGGGCTTCCTCGGCTGGCGATGTTGTTGGCTTCGTGGGCTCGGGCAAGAGGTCCGAGAAGTTCCAGCGGTGGTCCTTCTGCAACACCGGGGCGGCATAAAGGCCGTCCAGGCGAACCTCCTTGAGCACCGGGGCCCATTTGAAGAGGGAGACGGCCTGGAGGTTGACATACAATTCCTTAAAGCCGGCCAGGCGGTGGTCCCCATCCGGTTCGATAATGGCCAGCTCCCGGATCGTGGCTGAAAGCGTGTAGGGGTTCATGCGCACCGCACCGATGTGAACCTCCCGCTGGAGGTGATCCCGCAGTTGGCTGACCGCCACCAGTCGCACGACCGCCGGGAGGATCAAAAAACCCAAAAGGGTGTAGAGAAGCATACCCATGACGGTATAGAGGGCGGCTTTCTGCCAGCGCGAAAGCGCCTTGAAACGGGCCTTGAGGTTGGTGCTCATGTCGGGGGTATCTCCTTTTCACTGAGCCGTGCTGCAATGCATATGTCGGGGGAAGAAGACATTGCTTTCTGCCGTATTAATATTGGGGGCGCCGGCGTTTCAAGTCAAGCGGGCGGTATCGCCGGTTTCGGCAGGGGAAGACAGCTTTCGCTGCATATAGCAATCCACAGCGGTATGCAGGGTTTGGACTGCCAGGGTGGCGCAATGCCGATGATCCTGAGGGATATGCCCTACCTTGCGGACGATAAAATCGCTGTCGATATCCAAAACTTCGAGCAGCGTGCGGCCGCCGGCGGCATCGGCGGCCGCCTGCAGGCAACTGAAACTGTAGGCGCACCCCTTGGTCTTGAAGGTCGTGCGCTTGATTCGACCGTCATGGACCTTTAGCTGCAGGGTCATGGTATCCCCACACGTCCCGGTGACAGAGGCCTCACCGTCGGCCGGGCGATGACTTGGGGGCGAGCGTCGGGCCAGGGCCACGGCGGCCAGGCCAATCGCCAGCGCCAGGGCCGCGGTCAATGCAAATGTTACCAGGAGGGTCATCGATTGTTATTTCCGCGCTGTGAGCGAAGCCGCCGGTTTAATCATTTATTTGGTCCAGAAAACATGGTCCTCTGGGCCAGGTCAGAGATAATTGGCTCCGCCGTAATCGTCGTATAGGGATTCAGGCGTCAGAATCCAGAAGTCAGAATAAGGTTTTCGCCTTCGGCTCATTCGATTTTTTTCATAAGGCGGAGCGAGGCGACATCAAAATCCTTCTGGCTCCTGAATTCTGTCTTCTGACGCCTATTGTTTCTCGTGATTGGAGCATCCCCCCTTCCAGGGGGAACCCAAAGCCGGGTCCTCCGGGCCCGAATATATACTAAAATAGCGTCTGCCGCGCTGGTCACGTTTGGTATTTCGATTTCGACGCGAAGCGTCGTCCTTTCAGCTTGACCCTTTCAGCTTGGCGCTTTTTTTCATGGGGAGCTTGCCGGATATTCATCAGAAACGGTCGAGCGTCGTGATGGGGCAGTGGGCCAACACTTATGCTTATCGCGGAATTCGATCGGCAGCTCAAGACTTTTCTGCGGTGTCTCCCCGGTCAAGTCCCTGTTGACAGCGTGATCGAAAAAAATGATATTGCGATGGCGCTGGTTAGGTCACTACGGAAAGAGGTCTTCGAGAACGATGCCGGTTCACAGGTTGCGCATGATGGGGCGATGGACATCCCGCCGCCGGCTGGCGGTGGCAGTGCAGTTGATTCTCATGGCGATCTGGGTGGTACCGGTTGCCTGCTCCCGGGACGAAAGTGCCATTCCCGTCGATTTATCGGTGCGGGAGGATGTGGCCATTCCCAATGTGGCCGAACAGGCCCTGACCTATGCCTACCTGCCGCAGTTTTCCCACTCGGTATCCTTCCAGCGGCACCACCTTCTGATTCGCTATCTTGAAAAACAGACGGGGTTGCGCATCCGACAGGTTTTTCCGGATACTTTCGACGAGCACATGCGCATGGTGGGGCAGGGCAGCATCGATATTTCTTTTTCCAACCCCCTCATTTATGTCCAAATGGCGCAAGCCTACTGCACCCGGGCCTTTGCCCGGGCGATTGAGGAAAACGGGCGCGAACGCTTCCGGGGCGAAATCATCGTGCGCAGTGACAATCCGGCCATTCAAAATCTTGCCGACAGCCGCGGCAAACGCTGGATTGCCGTGGATCCCGCATCGGCAGGGGGGTTCCTGTATCCCATGGGGCATTTTCTGGCCCACGGCATCCAACCTTCTGATTTTGCCGAGATCGCGTTCGCGCCCGGACCGGGCGGCAAACAGGAAAAAGTCATCCTGGCCGTGTATGCCGGCCAGTACGATATCGGCTCCGTGCGTGAGGGGGCGCTGGATGTCGTGGCGGACAAGGTGGACCGCGACAAGATACGGGTGCTGGCCCGCACCCGGTGGTACCCGGGGTGGGTCTACGCGGCCCGGGCCGGCTTGGATCCCGAAAAAATCGCCTTGATTGCAGGCGCTTTGGCCGCCCTCGATGCCGACAATGCGGACCATCGGCGCATTCTCCGGAATGCCCACATGGCAGCTGTCATTCCATCCACAAATGAGGATTTCGATACGGTGCGGGACCTCTGGCAACGGGTGGGGACCGTCCAACCCGGCTGCATCCCCCACGAAGCGCCCGTTTCGGACCGGCTTCTGGACCGCCAGGAAGGGTGACCGGCATGTGGCTTTTCCGATTCCCATCCGGCATCCGCCTGAAGATCAACCTGGGCATCATGACCATCGTGCTGGTTTCCGTGCTCCTGATCGCCCTGGCGGCGAGCCAGATCGTGAGCCGGGCATTGTTTCAGGAATACCGCAACCGGGGCATTTCCCTGGCGGCCAACCTGGCGGCCCGCAGCGAGGATTCCATCCTGGCCATGGATTTCCTGCGTATGCGCAGCCTGATCGGCGAAGTCTCCACATCGGCCGGCGATATCCTTTATGTTTTTATCCAGGACCCCGATGGCGAAGTGCTGAGCCACACCTTTAATGACGGCTTTCCGGTGGCGCTCAAAACCGCCAACCGCGTGCAGCCCAGAGAGCATTGCAGCATCCAGTTGCTCGCTGCCGCCGATGATCGCTTTTATGACTTTGCCGCCCCCGTGATGGTGGGGGAGTTCCAGGTCGGAACCATTCGGCTGGGGCTGCTCAGAACCCAGGTCACGACCACTGTCAAGGAACTTTGGTGGGCGATTTTCGCCTTTGCCATCCTGTCCATCATCGTGTCGGACACGGTCGGATTTTCACTGGCCCACAACCTGACCAGCCGGATCAAACGGCTGCAGACAGCTTCGGAAGACATGCTCCGGGGTCACGGGGAGGCCGATAAAAAGGTGCCGCGCAAGGGGCTCCCGGAATCCATGGGCCCCCTCGGATCGACAAGGCGCCGCCGTCGGGACCGGTGGGCCGGGGATGAAATTCACCAACTGGCGGAAACCTTCGATGCCATGACGGCGGCCATCAAGGCCTATATCGAACAACTGGCGGCCTCCAAGGCGGTTCTGGCCAAGTCGGAAACCAAGTATCGGCGGATTTTTGAGGATTCGATGGATCTCATTTTCGTGGCCGATCCCCAGGGGCGTATTGTGGACATCAACCCGGCCGGCATGCGCATGCTGGACTTTGACTCCCGTGAAGATCTTGTGGCCCGGGAGAGCCTGGCCTCGCTGATGCAAGAACCCGAGGAGGCCCGCCGGCTGTTTGCGGAAATCGAGCGCTCCGGTTTTGTTAGGAACTGGGAGTGCACCCTGAAAACATCCAAGGACGGGGAACTGCTGGCCCTGCTGAGCATGACCGTTCGTCATGATGCCAGCGGCCGTGTCGCCGAGTACGAAGGTATCGTCAAGGATATTACCCGGCGTCGCCTCATGCACCGTCAGCTCCTGCAGGCGGATCGCCTGGCATCCGTCGGCCAGTTGGCGGCGGGCGTGGCCCATGAAATCAATAACCCCCTCGGCCTGATCCTGGGCTATACCCAGATGCTGCTGCGGGAAGACACCGATGAAGCCGACAAGCGGGATGACTTGAAGACCATCGAAAGGCAGACCCGCAACTGTAAGAAAATTGTCGAAGACCTGCTCAACTTTGCCCGCAAGTCGGGCACCTACCTGTCGGAAGTCAAGATCAACCAGGCGTTGCGGTCCGTCATCGACGTGGTCCGGAGCCAGCTGGAATTGGACAACATTATCATCCAGACCCAACTGGATGCCGATTTGCCGGAAATCAGCGGTGATACGGAAAAGATCAAACAGGTTTTCATGAACCTGCTGATCAACGCCCGCCAGGCCATCCGCAAAGATGGCAATATCCGCATTACGACCGGGGTCGATGCGCACGGCCGTTCGGTTGTGATTATTTTTCAGGACGACGGACCGGGGATTCCCCCCGATATCCTGGACAAAATTTTCGATCCGTTCTTTACGACCAAGCCGACGGGGCAGGGCACGGGTTTGGGTCTCTCGGTAAGCTATGGTATTGTCGAGGACCACCAGGGCGACATCCAGGTATCCAGCGATGTCGGCCGGGGAACGACGTTCGTTATCCGGCTGCCCATCGGCGGCCAGACCAACTCTCAGGACGATAGGTAATGAAACCCCGATTGCTGATTGTGGATGATGAGAAGGATATGCTGCGCCTGCTGAGCCGCACTGTCGGCAAGGCGTTGGACTGTACGGTTGAAACGGCGGCCAGCGGTGAGGAGGCTCTGCGTCTTTTTGACCCGGGCGCTTTCGATCTGGCCCTGCTGGACATCCGCATGGCGGGTATGGACGGCATGGCGGTCCTGGAGGAGATCCAGTCCCGCGCGCCCGGATTTGCCGTCATCATGATGACGGCCTACGGCGCCATCGAGGTGGCCGTGGATGCCATCCGCAAAGGGGCCTACGATTTCATCACCAAGCCTTTCGATCATGACGAGTTGGTCCACCACCTGCGCAATGCCCTTGAGCGGGGGCGATTGCTCAAGGAAAACCTGGCATTTAAAGAACAGGCGCAGGCTAAGGAAACCTTTCAACGGTTCGTGGGATCCAGTCCGGTCATGCAGGGCATCTACGACAGCATCGATATGCTCAGCAAGTCGGACCTGACCGTTCTCATCACCGGTGCTTCCGGAACCGGCAAAAACATGGCCGCCCAGGCCCTGCATGAAATGGGCGACCGGCGCAAAGGGCCTTTCGTACGCGTGAGCTGCCCCACCGTACCCGAGAATATCCTGGAAAGTGAACTGTTCGGTTATTCCAAAGGGGCGTTTACCCATGCGGCCGCCGATCACAAGGGCCTTTTCGTGGCGGCCGACGGCGGTACGCTTTTTCTGGATGAAATCGGGGATATTCCGCCGAGCATCCAGACCAAGCTATTGCAGGTCCTGGAAAACAACGAGTTCAAACCCCTGGGGCAAAACCGTACGGTGCAGGTGGACGTCCGTGTGCTGGCCGCCACCAACCGCGACCTGGAGGACAAGATGGCCCGGGGCGAATTCCGCGAGGATCTTTACTACCGGCTGTGCGTGGTGGATTTGAAGATGCCGTCTCTGTCCGAAAGGCGGGAAGACCTGCCGCTTCTGGTGGACCACTTCCTGGACCGCTATTGCGGACGCTATGGCCGCGGCAAAAAACCCCTGGCGCCCGACGTCATGCCCCAAATGATGAACCATGAATGGAAAGGCAACATTCGGGAACTGGAGAATATCATCAAACGGGCGGTTGTCATGTCGACCGGGACCATGATCACCTTGCATGATCTGGGTTGGACGCCGCAGGAATGCGTGGCGGCCCTGGAATCTGAAGACCTGTCCGCCACTTCCTATCGTGAGGCCAAAGAATCGGTGCTGGCCCAGTTCACCACCCGCTATCTCGAAAAGGCACTTGAAAGATCCGGCGGCAATGTCACCAAGGCCGCCCGGGCCAGTGGACTGGAGCGGCAGTCTTTTCAACAAATTATGCGGAAATATGGGATTTTGTCGGAGCCCTTTCGTAAAAGTGCCATAAAATGATGGCACGCCTGCCGCGTTATCGCTGCTGTTTTAAACTTTTGAAATTATACTCAAAAATTTTTATTCGTCTTTTCGCGTCAGCCTCAGGATGCACTTTACGGGTCGCGGCAGGCATGCCGTGCCATTCCCCTCAAGCGGTTCTTTTGTCAAAACAATATGATTTCAGGTAGTTAAAATTTTAATGCTGGTTCCTTGTATTTTGGCATAGTTCTTGTTCCATGCTTAAATACTTTACCCTATGGCGGGTCTTTATGGCGCCGCCGGGCAGCATCGGCATGCGCCCGGCAACCTTGATCGGCCAATCCGCCCTCGGGGTGACCAAGGTCCATGAGCAGGATTTTCCCGGTGGTGCCCAAGGGCACGGCACCGGAAGTGATATACATCCCTACTACTTATTTTATGGAATGGAGGTTAGAGGACATGAAAAAACCCTGTTTGTTCATCATGATGCTGGCCCTGCTCGGACTTGCTCTGGCGGTGCCCATGGCCGGTGTGGATCAGGCCCAGGCGGCAAGCCTGGAAGATGCCATCGCGGCCACACCTACCGGCACGGAAAAAGGCCAGATCGATCCCAACGCCAAACCCGGGTTCCTGGGCATTCCCGGGGCGCCGGATCCCAACATCGTCTACGGGTTTTTGTGGGCCATCTGGGTCGGCTGGATTTTCTCCACGGTTGGCGCCTTCGGCGGTATCATGGCTGGCGTGGGGCACATCACTATTTTCGGGCTGGCTGATTATGCCAAAAGCTTCGGCAAGGGCACGCCTCTGAACAAGCTCATCACGGACTCGATCCGCGTGTCCAACCAGTGGCTGGTGGGAATGAGCGGTTTGATTTCCAGCACCAACTACTACCGCATGGGCCGTTTGGTGGCGCCGCTGGGGATCTGCCTGGCCATCGGTGGTGTGGGCGGCTCCTGGCTGATTCCCGACCTGACGGCCGGCAAGATCAGCCTGCGCGACTACATCGGCTACTTCGGCCTGATCGTCCTCCTGCTGGGTGTCATGCTGATTCGGGAAACCACCGCAGCCGGCATGGCCCGGAAGAAAAAAGCCAAGGAAGCGGCGGCAGCTTTCGAGAAACAGGTCAAGAGCGGCGGCGCTACCGACGACGGCGTCAAGATCCTGGAAGGCAGCTGGACCCTGATGGGCATCGCTCTCGCCCTGGTCGTGTCCAGCGCCCTGTGGGCCAACCTGGTGGACGGCATGCGTATCGTGGCCTACCTGCTGGCAGTTGCCGGCTGGGCGGTGACCTTCTTTGCCGGCACCATCCGGTTCACCTTCTACGGCGTGGAATTCGCCTTCAAGGCCTTCATCCCCATGCTGGGCGGTATCTTCATCGCAGCCCTGGCATCCTTCCTGGGGATCGGCGGCGGCTTCCTGTTCGTGCCCTTCCTGACCTCGGTGGCAGGCCTGCCCATGTTCCTCGTGGCCGGCACCAGCGCCCTGGTGGTTCTCGTGGGCATGATCGTGTCCATCTTCAGCTACATGGTGGGCAAAGGGGTTCCGGTTTACTGGGGCCTGATCGGCGCCGAGCTGGTGGGCATCTTCGTCGGGTCCATGATCGGACCCCGGACGTCCAAATACATCCCGGACATCTGGCTGAAACGCCTGTTCGTCCTCTTGGCCTTCTACGTCGGTATTCGTTACACGACCAAGGGCTTCCTGGGATACTCCATCGTGCCGCCGTTCTAAACGTTCCGGCATGATCGTGACATAGCAGGAAATCGAGGCATCCCGTGGGCGGGCCCTTCACCATCTGCCCACGGGATGTGCTATCTTTAGACCCAAGGGTAAGTGCGCATGTCTGTAAACCTCGAGACGATCTATCTTCAAATCGACGCGGCCCTGATCTTCTTTTTTCGGCTGGTGGATAATCCCATGCTGGGATACATGGTGGGTATTGCCATACTGGCCCTCCTGTGCGCCGTCATCGGGGACCTGACGGTGGCCCTGGCGTTCCGGTTGAACGGCACATTTTTCAAGCGGGACAACCAGGAACTGGTGCGTATGCAGAACAAGTCCCTCTGGGCCCTGAAGGCCCGGGACAAGAAGAGTTATCAGGCCTGCAACGAGGTGGCCAACGATTCCTTCGGCAAGGTTTTTTTCAGCCAGCTTGCCCTGGGGGCCTCCTCGCTCTGGCCGGTACCGTTTGCCTTGCAGTGGCTCGGAGAGCGGTTTGCGGACGTGGCCTTCCTCCTGCCGATTCCCCTGGGCGCCAGGACATCCGTGGGGTATGCGTTTACGTTCATCCCCATGTATATTCTGATGCGGATTCTCTTTGGGAAGGTCCGGACCCGTTTGCCGGGCTACCGGCGTTTGACGTTGACGGAAACCGATGCCAATGCGGATACGGAATCCATGGTCAGCCTGGACGAAGTCTTTCCGGAAAAAGAGTGTCCAAAGGCCTGACGCCCGCCCCTTCCGAATGCCCTGTCAGCACGGCGTGCTGTGATTTTTCTCATGGGGACGTCTTCTTTTCGATTTCGGCGCGCAGTTTCTTTTCCATTTCTTCGAACAGGCTTTTTTTCTTCTTCTTCTGGTCGGCCCGCATGGATTCGATGCGGCTGGCAACCCCCTTTTGCGCCGCCTGAAATTTCTGCAGTTCGTCCTGCAGTCTGTCCGGAGCGTCCTCTTTGGGGATCGATTCGATTTTCAGGTGATCCCGCACAAACAAGCGCAGGCCGTAGGCGCCCTCGACGGCTTCCAGGGCACCGAGTTCTTCCAGCCGCCGGCAGATGAACCCCCCCCGTTCTTTGGATAGCTGCAGGAGATCGCATACCTGATCGATATCCGGGGGGGATTGATCCTGATAGGTCAAAAGGCGTACCGCGGCTGTAAAAAGATGGGCGCTGTCGTAAAGGGATAAGGTTTCCTTGGTGTCCACGGGTTGTCTCCTTTGGGCTTCGACAAAGCCCTGTCAGATGCCCTATTGTCATCTTGACAGGGGGTTCAGCGGAGAGTAACATTTGACCGCTTTTTGTCAAGACGCCATCCGGTTGCTTCAATTCCGGCAATGCCCGGAGACAGCAACCCGATGACAATTCTAAGCGGCGCACCCGACGGCGCGTAACGCCGGATGTCACCTTAACTTATCACCAGACAACATCCAAACTCCGCGAGCCCCGCCGCTGATGCAACGGTGCGGTTTATTGTGGGGATATAAGGAAACCAAAAGGGGGAGGTCATGACGGAAATTATTGATGTTACCGCACGGGAAATTCTGGACTCTCGGGGTAATCCGACGGTGGAAGTGGATATTCTTACCGCTTCCGGAGCGCTGGGGCGTGCTGCTGTGCCGTCCGGCGCTTCCACGGGTAAGCGGGAAGCGCTCGAGCTTCGCGACAAACGCGCCAAACGTTATGGCGGCAAGGGCGTCAGCAAAGCCGTGCGCAACGTCAACGATATCATCGTGCCGGAAATTATGGGACTGGATGCTGCCGATCAGGTCACTCTGGACCGCAAGATGCTGGCATTGGACGGGACCGCCAACAAGACCAAGCTGGGCGCCAATGCCATCCTGGGCGTATCCATGGCGGCGGCCCGGGCTGCCGCCGCTGCTTTCGGTTTGCCCCTCTTTCGTTATCTGGGCGGCATCAATGCCCGTTGTCTGCCCATGCCCATGATGAACATCCTGAACGGTGGCGCCCACGCCGCCAACAATCTCGATATCCAGGAGTTCATGATTATCCCGGTAGGGGCCAAAACCCTGCAGCAAGCCGTCCAGATGGGGGCGGAAACCTTTCACGCCCTGAAGAAAATTCTCAAGGACAAGGGACTCAGCACGGCCGTAGGCGACGAAGGCGGTTTCGCTCCGGACCTGGCATCCAACGAGGAGGCCATCAAGGAAATCATGGCGGCCATCGCAGCGGCCGGCTACAAACCGGGCAAGGATATCGGCATCGCCCTGGATGCGGCGGCCAGTGAATTCTACCAAAAAGGAAAGTACCACCTGGCCTCCGAGGGCCGGCGCTTGAGTGCCAAGCAGATGGTGGCTTATTACGCTGAAATGGTCGACCGCTACCCCATTCTCTCCATTGAAGACGGGTTGGCCGAGCAGGACTGGGACGGTTGGGAGCTGATGACCGACCAGCTGGAGTCATCGGTCCAACTGGTGGGGGACGATATCTTTGTCACCAATCCCAAAATTTTCCAGAAGGGCATCGAGCGGGGCATTGCCAACTCCATTTTGATTAAACTCAACCAGATTGGTACGGTGACGGAAACCCTGGACGCCATCGAAATGGCCAAGCAGTCCGGCTATACCACGGTCATCTCGCATCGCTCCGGAGAGACGGAAGATGCCTTCATCGCCGACCTGGCGGTGGGCGTCAACGGCGGACAGATCAAGACCGGTTCGCTTTCCCGTAGCGATCGGGTGGCCAAATACAACCAGTTGATGCGGATTGAAGAGGCCCTTGGCACCGGGGCAACCTTTTCGGACGACTTGCTGTAAATCATCCCACGGGGCGGGGGCACCCGCCCTTTTCCTAAACGACCGAGCGATAAGGATATCGTCAATCATGAGGATGGCAAAAGCCGTGGGAGCGACCATGACGTGGTGGGGTGCGGTATTGATGCTGATGCTCTGCGCGATGCCGGCACCGTCCCGGGCCTATGTGCTCATGGGCGAGCATGTCCTGGATTTGATGGTCAAGGCCCTGGGCCAGGCGGAAACGGTGGCGGTGACCCAAGTCCTGACGATCCACGCCGACAGCCCCCCGCTGCCGCTCTCATCGTTAGAGGAAAGGGTGCGAATCCGATTCCCCTACGATCTGCGTGCGGATGCCACCGGGGACGGTTACCGCCGCCAGACCGTCATCTCCGGGCGTACGGCGCTGTTGGCCGTGAACGGGGTTCTGCAAGAGGGGCCGCTGCCGCGCTATAGCCGCTATCATGAGATCCTGATGGCAAAACCCCGACAGGCCCTGACGGATCACCTGCGTATGCTGGGGGTCGATGTGACGGTATCCAGCCTGGGCCGTTTGGAGGATCGTTACTGTTATGTGGTCGGCGCCCGCTATCCGGACGAGACGCCGGCCCAGTTATGGGTGGAAAAGGACACGTTTTATCCGCTACGGTTGATGCTGCCCCCATCAACCCGTCTGACCGATGGCGGACCGGTGGAAATTCGCTACCGAAACTGGACCCTCATGGATGGGATTGCCTATCCCATGCACATCGTCATGCGTCAGAATCACCAGATCATGCAGGAAATTCGGGTGGATCGACTTCAGGTCAACCCGGTTTTCACGCCGGATGTCTTTGACATCACCGCCCTGCGACGGGAATGGACGCAGCCGCTGGAAGGGGAGGGGCGAGGCGCCATGGGGCCCCCCGGGGTTACCGACCCGATCCCCATCGAAACGGAGAAAAAAAACTGACAAAGCTCTTGCACTTCGTAGCGCATTCTGGAATATATCGAAGCCGTGAACCGGATGGTTGTGGCAACCGCCGGTCCATTGGCCGAAGCGTTTACAATCCCAGGACAACAACCGCTGTGGCGGCTCAAAAGCCGCAGCCTGAGCACACATGGGGTCTTTGCTGAACCAATTTCACGTCGTCAACCAAAATCAACCCCACACCCCCCTCTTCTCCCTTCCATCCCGGGTCGTTTTCGATCATGACATCCCAAAATATGATGACCGTTGCGGGAACCGGGGGCCGGGGTATTTTTTTTACTTCAACGGTGCCGGAGAGTATGTATGAGTTCCAATACGAAATTTATTTTTGTGACAGGTGGCGTTTTATCTTCTCTTGGGAAAGGCCTGGCCTCGGCAGCCATTGGTGCCCTGCTGGAAAGCCGGGGCCTGACGGTAACCTTGCAGAAGCTGGACCCTTACATCAATGTCGATCCCGGCACCATGAATCCTTTCCAGCATGGTGAAGTCTACGTGACCGACGATGGGGCCGAAACCGACCTGGACCTGGGGCACTACGAACGCTTTACCCACGCCAAGCTGGGGCACGACAACAATTTTACCACCGGCAAGATTTACAACACGGTGATCCAGAAAGAACGACGGGGTGATTATCTGGGCGGAACGGTCCAGGTCATTCCGCATATTACCGACGAGATCAAATCCGCCATTCGCATGGCCGACAAAGGGGTGGATGTGGTTATCGTGGAAATCGGCGGCACCATCGGCGACATCGAGAGCCTGCCGTTTTTGGAGGCTATTCGTCAGTTTCGCGGGGACGCCGGCAAGGAGAACACGCTTTACATCCATGTCACCCTGGTGCCCTTCATCAGTACGGCCGGTGAAGTCAAAACCAAACCGACCCAGCACAGCGTCAAAGAGTTGCGCAGCATCGGCATCCAGCCCGACATTCTGTTGTGCCGGACCGGCAGCAACCTGTCCAGCGATATTAAACGCAAGATCGCCCTTTTTACCAACGTCGACGAAGACGCTGTGATTACGGCCAAGGATGTCGGCTGCATCTACGAAGTGCCGCTGAATTTTCACAGCGAAGGTCTCGATGATAAAATTGTTGAAAAGCTCAATATTTGGACCCGGGCCCCGCGACTCGAGGCCTGGAGTGATCTCGTGCAGAAGCTGAAAGAACCGCGCTCAACCGTGAATATCGCTATCGTGGGCAAATATGTCGATTTGACCGAGTCCTACAAAAGCTTGAACGAGGCGCTCTATCACGGGGGAATTCCCAACGATTGCCGGGTGAATCTTATTTTTGTCGATTCGGAGAGCATAGCCGAAGACACCTGCAGCCAGGCTCTGATGGAAGCCGACGGTATTCTGGTACCCGGCGGGTTCGGTTCGCGCGGCATCGAAGGCAAAATCTGTACGGCGCGCTATGCCCGGGAAAACAAGGTGCCTTACTTTGGCATCTGCCTGGGGATGCAGGTGGCGGTGGTGGAATTCGCCCGCCATGTAGCCGGCATGGACAAGGCCAACAGTTCCGAGTTTGACAAGCATACCCCCTATCCGGTCATCTATCTCATGACCGAATGGTTTGATGACAAGACCGGCAAAACCGAGATCCGTGACGAATCATCGGACAAAGGAGCCACCATGCGCCTGGGAACCTACCCCTGCCGGTTGCATCCCGACACGGCCGCCTATCGGGCCTATGGGAAGGAAAATATTTCCGAACGCCATCGCCACCGGTATGAGTTCAACAATGCCTACCGGGACCAACTGGAAGAAAAAGGGCTCGTGGTCAGCGGGACATCGCCAAGCGGTGACCTGGTGGAAATGGTGGAGCTGCCGGATCACCCCTGGTTCCTGGGCTGCCAGTTTCACCCCGAGTTCAAGTCGCGGCCCATGGCGCCCCATCCCCTTTTCCGGGAGTTTATCCGGGCGGCGTGTGCGAACGCCAAAACGAGGGCCGCAGAGGCCTGACCCGTCTATTTCAGGACATTTTATCTACACGATTGGCTTTTATGGTGGTCTGCGGTTAAGCCCGTTGCGACCTGAGGGACGGCAGCGGTCGATCGGCGGCCTTCATTTTTTTTCGGGCAGGAAAGACTGTTCGATATCGACGATGGTTTCACCTGAGGTGTAGCGCGCTGTGCGGTAGCGCGTGATGCCCATCAGTTTGTTGGTGATGGCCCCCATTTTTTCGGTCTGCGTTTTGATGCCGGCGATTTTGGTGTAGAGCGGGTCGTCGGCATCCATCTTGAGCATGAGCAGTTCGGCGTAACCGGATATGCCCTGGATGGGTTGGTTCAGCTTGTGGCAGACCGCACCCGCCATTTCAAGAGCGGCTTTTAATTTCTCGCTGTCCAGGCGGTCGTTCTGGGCGTGTTTGCTGGCAGTTATATCCTGCAGCATGAAAAGACGGGCTGCCAAATGCCCCCGGTGACGGATGGGGGCGATGCGAACGTTGAAAATTCCCGGCCCGTTGTCCAGATCCAGTTCGACGTCTTCCAGAATTTCCTCGCTGGCCTTCCCCCTGTCGACCAGGTGACGGCAGGGGCCCAGAACGATCCGGGCCGGACGCCCCACAATACTGCGGGCCGGCACACCCACCAGACGGCAGGCCGCCGGATTGATCTCCACCACACGATCCCGTCGATCGAGAATAATGACACTGTCAGGGAGACTTTGCACCACGGCGTCGTGGCCGATGGGAACAACATCGAAGAGCCGGCCGTAGAAAACCGCCCATCCCAGAAGGGCGACCGACAGGGTGAAGAGAAGTGGGGTCGGGTCGATCCGGATGGCAATGATATCGGGGCCGGCAAGGTAGATCAGATTTCCGAGCCATGGGATCAGGCAGGATAACAGCAGGATGATTTTCTGACCCTGGTACCACTGCGGGGTTCGATTTAGGGAAAAGACGATCAGCAGACATCCGGCGGCCAGCAAAAGATAGCTGTAGGTGGTGTGAATCCAGAACCAGCCACCGAACGTGCGCACCAGGATAGTGAAGCCTTCCACCGCATCGATGCTGGCAGCCTGCATGATGAGGCCATGGCTGGTATTGGTGACGGCCAGAACACTGGTGATCCCGGGAATAACCAGGCTGATGGCGATGCGCTGCCGGGTCAGCCAGTGGCCTTTTCCGGTATAGGCCACCAGGAAGGCCAGCCAAAAGACCGGTACATAGGGAATGGCCAAATACTGGGCCAGGGCCCAGAAGCGCTTGCCGGCCAGGCCCAGCACACCGACTTCCAGACCGTACATCACCGTCCAGGCACTCATGGACAGCATAAGCAGGATGAAATAGACCACCCCGGGCGTGTTGCGGTAGCGGCCGGCAATGAAAAGAAGCCCCAGACAGACAGCCGTCGCCGCGGCCAGGGGAATCGCAAAGGGATTGTTGAGCCAGATCATTCTTCTTCGGCTTTAATATAAAGCCTCCACCCCTGGTGGAGGGTCCGGAGAGGCTTGACCGATCCGGAGTGATTGATATTCTTATTCCTTTTCTTTACCACCATGGTCAGGCGGCCTGGGACACGATACGCTCGCCAATTTTTTCCGCGGAACGGCCAAAGAGTTCTTCCATTTCAATCAGATTGAGCAGGCGGTCTTCCCAGGCCACATTGTTCTCCTGCACGATGCTGCGGATATGTTCATATTTGCCCCCCAGCGCCTTGATCCGGTCGGCGAGCGGCACTTCGGAACGGAAGCCGATATTCAGCAGCAGCAGGTATTCGATGACATCCGGACGGCTGGCCTGATCGGAAATAAGCGGGATGATCAGGATACTGCGGTCATCCTTGCGGCCTTTGCCGATATAAACGTTGCCCTGCCGAACGATGATTTTTTTGGTGCCCTTCAAGCGCTGATCGGCTTCCACGCGTGAGGGGATCGGCGCCAGCACACCGGATTTCCGGACGATTTCGATGGTCGTTTCTTCAGTGATTTCACCCAGGAGATCCAGATGGGAAATGCGGTAAAGGATGGCCCCATGGATCGTTTTCACGATCTCCTGAAGATGTTTCAGGACCAGAACGTTCTGGTTGGTCAACTGGGCCAGCGTCAGGTCATAGGCGGAAAGCGTATCGAAAAGCAGGCCTTCCAATTTTTCACTGATGCGGCTGGTGCCGACGGTGACGGTTTTGGCCTGGTGTTTGATGGCATCCACAGGTCGGGACATGGCATTGATCCCGCGGGCCATGACGGCAAAAAACGTATCCAGCATGTTCCGGGCCGTGCCTTTTTGGCCGAAATCGATTTCAAAATCGGAGACGGGCAGCTTGCCGGCCAGATATTTCAACAGCAGGGTCAGGTCTGCAGCTATTTCCAGACCCAGGGCGGCCGGCAGGCGACGGGCCGCTTTGCGTTGACGGAACTCCCGGTAAAAAGCGGCAAATAGTTGCCGAAAGGATTTCTCGAGAACGATTTCATAAATGTTCAAGCCTTCTTCCGCCTTGTCCATCAGGGTGGTTTTGACGGTTTCCTGAAAGCGGTACAGAAAGCGGGAGCCTTCGTTGATGGCCAGGGCCGCGTGATACCCCCAGAGATGGCCGACCAGGGTGTTCATGATGGGGGCGAGATGTTCGCTGGTGCGGGGAACCTGAAAGACATCTTCGGCATAGGGGGCAAAGCGATCCTCGTTTTCATCAGCGATGACAATGGGTGTGGCTTTGTGGGCTTTGAAGATGGCCGTGTCTTTGATGATGTCGCCGATGACTGTATTGCGGCATCCGGCGGCACAGACAAGGATCAGCGGCTCCGAGGACAGATCGATGTGTTTTTTGTCCTCGACGTAATCCGAAGAGATGGTTTTGTAGCACAACTCACTCAGCTTGATGCGGATTTCATCCGCGGAAGCTTTGTTCGGGCCGCTTCCCACGGCGGCCCAGTAGGTCTTGGTGACCGCCAGGCGCCGGGCCGAGGCGGCTATGCTTTCCTGCAGGGCAATCACCCGGCGCATTTTTTCAGGCAAGGCCAACAGCTGCTGAAGCTCCTGGGTTACAAAAACATCGTCCCGACGGCCCTTCAGGCCGGCAACAAACAGGCTCAGCAGGGCGCCGGCCACGATTTGGGAATAAAAGGCTTTGGTGGACGCCACCGACATTTCAATGTCCCGTCCACTGCTGGTGTAGATGACGCCGTCGACCTTGAAGGTCAGGTCGGAGTCGCGGCGATTGACAATGGCCAGGGTGTGAGCGCCACGTTCGCGCACCATGTCCACCGTGCGGTTGGTGTCGGTGGTGGTCCCGGATTGGCTGATGGCCACCACCAGGGCATCCGCCATCGCCCTGCCGCCGTCACCCTCGTCCAGCATGAAGCCGCTGAGCTCCGACGCCTTGAGCGCATTGATCTGTAGCGCGGGTTCATCCAGATAATACGCGAGGAGATTGGCACAGGCCAGCGCGGCGACACCGGCCGTCCCCTGACCCACGAAATAAATGCGCCGGATACGGTTTTCCGTGATGGCTTGGCGAAGATGGGGCGGCACCACGGCGTCATCGAGGTCGATGGCCCAGAGGTTTCGCTGCGGGTCTTTGATTTTCCAACGGTTGTAAAGCGTTTGGGCGACGGAATCCGGCGCCTCCGATATCTCTTTGAGGAAATAATGCGGGAAGTCCTGGCGGTTGATGTCGCGGGATGTCAGGTCGGTTGTCTTGACGGCCTCGGGCTGGAGATTGATGGGGGTTCCGTCATAGTACATGGCCTGGATGCCCTCGAGGCCACCGGCGGAGTTTTGATCAAGAATGAAGATCTGGCCCTGGGTCGGCCCCTGGCGGCCGTCCATGACTTTTTCTCCGTCCATTTTGAGGTAGCGCTGGGTTTGCTCGATAAAGCCGTAGACCTCCGACGTCGGCATATAGTGGTCCTCGGCCAGACCGATAAAAATGGCCTGGCCGCTTCCTTTCTGGGCCAGGAACAGTTTGCCGGGCGCCAAGGCCGTGTGCATGGAAATGGCATGCGAGCCCTCGAAGTCATTGACGGCACGACGAAAGGCCTCCACCGGATCGTTCCCCTGGCTGAGGTAGTGGCTGATCTGCAGGGGGATGATTTTCGTATCGGTGGAAATTTCTTCCTGGATCTGATCGCCCTGGCCCTCAAAGGCCGCCTTCAGGGTCATGAAATTGTCGATATCGCCGTTCAGGCACACATGCATGGGGCCCTGGATACCCCGGGGGTGGCATTGGGTGCGGGCATCGAGGGGATGGCAGTTGGCTTCATTGATGGCGCCCACCGAGGCCCAGCGTGTATGGGAAGATACCGTATGATGGCGCCGGGGGAACCCCACCAGCGTCTGCAGAATAGGGTCGTTGCGAATCTCGTTGCGGATGAAGCGGATGTTGTCACCCAGACTGCCGATTTCGGCCGCGACTTTGTAAACGATGGAGATGGTGACATAAGCCTGACCATCCGGGCCGGTGGCGGTGTGGATATCCATGCCCTGGTTGCCGAGCACGCTTGTTTCAACCCGTCGCTGCATGAGGTCGTGGACGTTGTTATCCGCGTCCTGCTGCAAGGCGGTCTCAAAAGAAGCAAAAACGGCTTGATCCAGCATGAACATCAGGGACATGCCGGCCGAGTCGCGTCCCCTGACCTCCAGGTGATCGATACTGTTCAGCACGGCGTTGATATTGTAAAAGACTTCCACTGTTTCGGGTGTCATGCCGTTGCGATCCGTGTCCATCAAGGCATCGATTTTCTGCATGTTGGCCAGCAGTTCGCGTCCCAGGCACCAGGTGGTATCTGCCACGGTCTCGATGCGGCCGGCAATGCATTCCACGTCCCCGGCGTCAAGATGGCCCTGCTGCTCCGCCAGTACCGCCCGTTCCTGCCGGATGATGGCCTGAAGGCGTTTTTCCATGTCGGCAAGCCGTTGTCGCTGATCCGGCTGACGGAACAGATCGAAGAAAACGGCCTTGCGTTTGAGATGATCCGCCGATTTTTTCAAACGGCGGATATGATCGCCGCCCCCCAGATATATCGCTTCGAAGCCGGTTTTCGCTTGTAAACATGTTTGAAACGCGTTTGCCTCGCAGGTGGCCAGCAGGCCTTCCAGACGATCGACGGCATCGGTTTGTTCGCGCCCGGTGCGGCCTTTGAAGGCCACGATGCCGGCCAGTCCGCAGTCGGCCACGGTCGGGCGTACCGGGAAAATGACGAGTGACCCTTCGGGAACGGCGTTCAGGTGGCGACCCCAATAGACCGGGCAGTGGATCCATCGGGACAGGGCGGTCATGGCACGTCGCATATGAGGCGCGCGCGGTGCATTATCGGCAGTGGATTCCAGTCGTTTCATGATGGCGTTATCCTTTTGATTGCGGGCTGAGCCAGCGGGATACGGTGGCGATATCCTCGGGTCGGTCAACACCAATGCTGCGATGCCGGGTTTGAACCGTACGGATCGGAATCCCGTTTTCCAGCAGGCGCAATTGTTCCAGTTTCTCGGTGCGTTCCAGGCGTCCGGGACCCAGCGCCACAAAGCGCCGGAGCGTTGCCATGCGAAAGGCGTACAGTCCGATGTGGCGATAATAGACGGCCGGCTCCGCGTCCCGGGCGTAGGGTATGGCCGCCCGTGAAAAATAGAGGGCATCGCCCCGGTGGTTCACCACCACCTTGACCTGGTCGCGGTCCCCGCGCTGGTCAGGGTCCATGGCGCTGATCAAGGTTGCCACCTGGACTTCGGGTTCACGGAAAGGCCCCACGAGTTCGGAGAGCATTTCCGGTTGGAGGGCGGGTTCGTCTCCCTGAATATTGATAACCACCGCATCTTCGGGAACACCGAGGTGATCGGCGGCTTCCAGCACGCGGTCGGTGCCGCTGGGATGGTCCGGCCGTGTCATAACGTAAGGCACATGGTGGGATTCAGCGGCATCGGCTATGCGGCGGCTGTCGGTCGCCAGCACCACCTTTTCAATTTGCGGACACTGGGAGGCACGCTGAAAAACATGCCAGAACATGGGTTTGCCCAAAATTGGTGCCAGCGGTTTGCCCGGAAACCGGGTGGAGCCATAGCGTGCCGGAATGATGCCGAAAACGCGATTGGAAATGGTCTGGGTCATAGCGTTTCTTTTGATTAGGGATGCGGTTAAACCCGCCACCTTTGGTGGAGGATCCGGGGCGGTTTTACCGATCCTAAAAAGTAAAAGCCCCCAGGATCGGGTGGCTATAAAATGATTTTATCCAACTGGCATGGCCTTTTCAAATGGTTTTTTATGTCTTGGGCAGCCACGCTTGGAATTCAGACCCTTTGCTCATCCATGACCGATGCCCCTCCGGTAGCGTTTATCCGGAGGCTTTCTGTTTCAGGGCGACCCGTGGCCGGAAATATTCTTTTATGGCCAGACGGGCGTATTCACCGGCCCGGCGTCCGATGTATTTTTCATGGGCGACGACCACCGATACGACAATGGCCTCCTGGCTGCCGGAGGGACGGGCAAACCCGACAAACCAATCGAAGCGGGCATCATGCCCGGCATTGTCAATGGAGCCTGTTTTACCCCCAATGACCAGTTGTGACAAGATGCGATCCTTGGCCTGGCTGCGGAAAAGCTTGCGGGCCGTCCCCCTGCGGACCGTTTCCCGCATGAGGCGTTCCAACTCCCGCGCTGTCTGCGCCTTGATCGCATGACGGCGTTCCTGGGGAGAATCACAGCGATAGAGCGTTTGCCCCCGGGGCCCCGTGATGCGGTCCACGATGGACGGTTCCGGGAGAACGCCCCGATTGGGAACAACGGCGACCAGAAGGGCTCCATGGAGCGGTGATATCACGGTATCACGGTTAAAGCCGCTGGCCACTTCGGCCCACTGGTAGGGCTCGGCCGTCACCGGTGCCTTGCTGGGTGCCAGGGGCAGTTCGAAGGGAATGGGCTGGTTGAACCCGAAGGCTTCGGCATAGCGTTCCAGTGTCGCCTGGCCCAGGCAATGGCGGCCGAGTTTCCCAAAAACCGGGTTGACCGATTGCGCGAAGGACGCGGCCAGTGTGGTCTTGTGGGTATAACGGTTCTGAATGTTTTTCAGTTGCGATTTGTAGAGGGTATGTTTGGCGCCATTGAACGTCAGCGTCGAGCCGCTGGAAAGGTTGCAGTGTTCCATGGCGGCCGCGGCCGTAACGATTTTGAAAATACTGGCGGCGGGGAAATGGCTGCTGAGGCATGGATTGCCGTCCGGATCATTTTTGTCGAAGCCGACCAGGGACAGAATGCGTCCACTGGTACTTTCCATGACCACAATGGCGATATAACGCGATGTGCGCTCATACAGACGCTTGGCCAGATAGTGCTGCAGGGTCTGGTCGATACTGCCTTCGACGGCCAGTTTCTGATCGCCCCAGCGAACATAAAGGCGTTTTTCGAGTAAATCCGACACGGGACGGTCGGCCAGCAAATCCTGGACGTCGGCCTTGGCAAGGAGGGCATTTGGGGGTTTGGCCCCGAGGGCCGGATTCGGCTGGCGGGCTGCCACCGGGGGCGGTGGTGGGGCTGATCGGTGGTGAATGACCCCCAGGGCCACCAGAACTGCGGCAATGACACCGGCACATTTCAGCAGAAGCGGCCGGCTGACCCGAACCCGTCCCCGTCGCTGAAGCTGGGACTGGTAGGTTCGCCAGCTTGGGCGCCGTTGATTCCGGGCAGACGATTTGTGCGGGCGAATGATGGTCACCGTTGGTCTATATCAACCCGCCGTGGGTGCGGCCTTTCCCTCCGACGAGGTCCTTTGTCATCCCGTGGTTGACACTTGCCTGTATCCATCGTGCCCAAGGGCACGGTATCCGATTCGAAAATCACGGTTCACGCGGGGTTGCCTACCGGCGTCAGCTGACCCGGGTACCGGGGCGAGCTGGTTTTTCGACGGCCGAAATGGTGCACTGGTCACCGTCCACGGCCGCCAGGAGCATGCCCTGCGACTCGATCCCCATGAGTTTGGCCGGTTTCAGGTTGGCCACGATGATCACCTGACGGCCGACGAGTTCCTCCGGACGATAGAACTTGGCGATGCCGGCCACGATGGTCCGTCGTTCCCCCATGTCCACTTCCAGTTTGAGCAGCTTTTTCGCCTTGGGAATGGCTTCGGCTGTGATGACGGTGGCAACCCTCAGATCGACATTCGCAAATTCATCGATGGCAATGAGGGGGCGCAAGGGGGGGGTGAGTTTTTGCGGCGTCTTTTCGGTTTGCGGTTTGGTTTTCATTTTTTCCAGATCCACTCGCGGAAACAGGCTTTTGGATTTGCGCAGTTTTGTGCCGGGTGTCAACGTTCTCCATTTGCCGATGTTGTCCAGGCGGTAAAATGCGGCATCGGGGTCCAGACCGAGATGGTGTTGCATGGTGCGGGCGGTATCGGGCATCACCGGGTAAATCAGGCCGGCGATGACCCGCAGGCCCTCCAGCAGGTTATAAATGACGCACTCCAGTTGTTTCCGCGTGGATGATCGTTTGGCCAGTTCCCACGGCGCGGCGACATCGATGCATTTGTTCAGGCGCCCGATGAAGCCCCAGATGGCGATGAGTCCCTTGTGGAATTCGAATCCCAGCATGGCGGTCTCGAAATCGGTCATGGCCCGGGCCGCGTCGGCCTCCAGGTCAAGGTGCATTTCCTTGTCGGTGGTGGGGTCGTACGGCGGCACTTGCCCTTCAAAATACTTGTGGGCCATGGTGAGCACCCGGGAGAAAAGATTGCCAAGGTCGTTGGCCAGGTCGCTGTTGATGCGCTGGACGAAAGCCTCTTCCGAGAAGCTGGAATCAAGTCCGAAGACCATGTCCCGCATCAGGAAAAAGCGAAAAGCATCCAGGCCGTAGGTCGATTTCATGGCCAGGGGCTCCACCACGTTCCCAATGGTCTTGGACATTTTCGTCTGGTCGATATTCCAGTAGCCGTGGACGTTGAGATGCTGATAAACGGGGATGTCGGCGGCTTTCAGCATGGTGGGCCAATAGATGCCGTGGGGTTTGAGGATGTCTTTGGCTACGACATGCTGGGCGCTGGGCCAGAATTTCTGAAAGCGGTCGCCGTCCGGATATCCCATGGCAGATACATAGTTCAACAGGGCGTCGAACCAGACATAGGTGACATAGTTCGGGTCGAAGGGGAGGGTGATGCCCCATTGGAGACGGCTTTTAGGGCGCGAAATGCAGAGGTCCTCCAGAGGTTCCCGCAGGAAGGAAAGGACTTCGTTGCGATAGCGCTCCGGCCTTATAAAATCAGGGTTCTGGTGAATATGATCGATGAGCCAATCCTGGTATTTGCTCATCCGGAAGAAATAATTCGATTCCTTGATAACCTCGGGGGCCTTGTCGTGGTCAGGGCATTTGCCGTCGACAAGTTCCCGTTCGGTGTAGAAGCGTTCACAGCCGAAGCAGTATAGACCTTCGTATTCGCTGAAATAGATGTCGCCGTTGTCGTATATTTTCTGGAGGATGCGTTCCACCACGGCCATGTGGTTCGGGTAGGTCGTGCGGATGAAATCATCGTTGCTGATGTTGAGCTCCGGCCATAGGTCCTGGAACAACTGGCTGATGTGATCGACATATTCCTTGGGGGTCATTTGGCTGTCTTTGGCGGCCTGTACGATTTTGTCGCCGTGTTCGTCCGTACCCGTCAAGAAGTAGGTGTCGCTGCCGCGCATGGTGTGAAAACGGCGGGCCACGTCCGCGACGATGGTGGTATAGGCATGCCCCAGATGCGGCTTGGCGTTGACGTAATAGATCGGGGTGGTGATATAGAATCTTTCAGTCATTGGGTTTCTTTTTCTCCTTGACGATATGGTCGGGACCAAGTTCCACCTCCTGTCCGCCGTCGGACAAGCGGATCACAAAGCGGTTGGTGTTCAGGTTGTGACGAATGACTTTACCCGCGCCTTCGGTGGTTTGGACCCTTTTGCCGAGTTTGGGCAGGTTCGCCTTGAGTTTTTTGTAGGTTTCGTATTCATAGGTCAAACAGCACATCAGCCGGCCGCACTGCCCGGAGATTTTTGTCGGATTGAGGGACAGCCCCTGTTCCTTGGCCATACGAATCGAGACCGGGGAGAATTTTTCCATAAATTGGGAACAGCAGATTTCCCGGCCACAGCGACCGATGCCGCCGCACATCTTGGCCTGGTTCCGGATGCCCACCTGACGCATCTCGATTTTGACCCCCAGTTTTTTGACCAACATTTTCACCAGTTGACGGAAGTCAACCCGGCCGTCGGCCGTAAAGAAAAAAGTGAGCTTGCTGGCGTCAAACGTGCTTTCCACGGAAAAAAGATTCATTTTAAGCTTCAGACGGGCAATACACTTGAGGCAGTAGTTGTGCGCGAGCTCTTCCGTCTTGCGATTTTTTTCCCGTTGGGCAAAATCCTTCTCGCTGGCGATGCGAAAGACTTTCTTCAGTGGTTTTTTCCGGGGGCCGTCGTCCAGGGGGGCCGGCGGTACCGCCACCGTACCGAAGCCTAGTCCCTGCTCGGTTTCAACGATAACGTGATTGCCGAGTTCAAGAACATAGGCCCCGCATTCGAAATCATATACTTTTCCGGCAGGTTTGAACCGGATACCGACAATTTTTTTCATCATCGAACATCTTTCTTAAGCGGCTGCCAGCTGCAGGACAAGTGCTTCCATTGTCAGGCGTGGATTCGCATTGGCCTGGAGGTCTTTGAGCGCTTTCTGGATAAGCCGCATCCCTTTGATCAGGGTCTGCTGGTCAGCGCCTGCAGCCGTTGTCTCGATTTGGTCTTGCAGGTCGCTGTTGACGACCTGCTGTGGTTGAAACGGAAATACGATCAAATCCCTGTACCAGCTTAACAGCCATGCCAGTGTATCCGGCAGCAAGGCCTTGCGGGCAGCCAGCTTTTCGGCCAGGGCGAGTATGGCTACGGTTGGTTGTGCCCGCAATTGGCTGAATTCTTTTGCCAACCAGTTGCGGCGGGGGATCCATCCTTCACCGATCAGCCGCAGGGCGTGGGTATAGCTTCCGCCGGACAGATTGGCGGCGCTCAAGGCTTCTTCGCGCGATAGGTTCTCATTGGCGGCGATCAATTCCACCAGCACATCGCGCGGCAGCGGGACAAAGCGAATTTGCTGGCAGCGGGAAATGATGGTGGGCAGAAGATCCGTGGTCTGCTGGGCGGTCAAAATCAAAATGGTGTTCGCAGGGGGCTCCTCCAGAACTTTGAGCAGGGCATTGCCGGCTTCCGGATTCATGGCATGGGCATTGGCGATGATGACGATACGTTTCCCCTGTTCATAGGGTTTGAGCATCAACTGTTGAATGAGCTCGCGGATCGCGGCGATGCGAATCAAATTGCCCGAGGGGCGGACATGCAGGATATCGGGATGATTGTCCGCCAGGATACGCCGGCATATCCGGCACTGCCCGCAGGCATTGATAGCAGGCGGCGAGGGGAGGTCGGGCCAAGCCGTCTTGAAAGGCTGCGGATTGGCGCAATTACAGGCCATGGCGAAGGCCCTGGCCGCTGTTTGCTTGCCGATACCGTCAATCCCCGTAAAAACGAACGCGTGGGGGACATGCCCGTTGCGAAGCAAGGTGGCCAAAAGGCCAATGGCCTGTTGTTGACCCTGTATCAGATCAAATCCGTGCACAGATCTGGGAATCAGCCCGGCATCAGTTGCCGAGGGCACTGTCGACCCGTTCGCGTAATTCCTTGCCGGATTTAAAAAACGGGAGTCGCTTCGGTTTAATCAATACACGGGCGCCGGTTTTGGGATTGCGGCCGGTATAACTTTTGTATTCCTTGATAAAAAAGCTGCACAACCCCCTGATTTCGACACGTTCTCCGCGGGCCATGGCGTCGGCCATGTTGTCAAAAAATATTTGCACGACCTTGGCGGCTTCGGCCTTGGACATATTCGCTTCGGCTTTCAGGGCCGAGATGAGTTCCAATTTATTCATACTACCTCCTTGGGTTCGGTAGCGGACTGGTGATGTAATGATCCTGTTATAATTAAATAAATGCCGGTAAAAAGTCAAGGGGTTATAGCCCGCCTCCCCGCCGGCGCATGGATTCAACTGTTCATGCGATTCGTAAATCCTGAACTTTGGTGGCCCCGTGCCCGGTTTGTGCAAGGACCCGAGGGATCATATAGTGCCGGGCAGGAAGGGTTGCTTGCCCTCGGCGGGAAGGATCTCCACGTCCTGTTCGTCCACTTCGACACTGGCAAACTGGCCCAGCGCTTCGATGTGGACGATGACGCGCTTCATGCCGCGATAGCGGTCGAATGTGCCGATAATACCCGTAAAAGGGCCGTTGACGACCATGACGCGATCCCCCCGGCGAAACCGCGTGCCGGTTTGGATCGGGCTGCTGCGGGAAACCATGATGCGCAGGGACTCGATGGTTTCATCGGGAACGGGCACCGGCACCTGTTTGTTGCCGATCAACCGAACGGCGCCCACCGTTTTGACGATATCGATGTGGTGATGGGGGTGCAGATTGGATTTGACAAATACATAACCAGGAAACAGGGGAACGTCGATCATGACTTTGCGGTCCCGCCGTTTGCTGCGCACCCGTACTTTCGGCAGGAAAACATCGTGGGATTTCTTGAACAGGCCGTCGTGAACGACGGTTTCGAAACGGCTGCGGGTATGCAGAACATACCAGTGCCAGGTCAGTTCATCGCTTTTCATTCGCTATCATCAACTCCGGGGGAAACGTATGTCGGCATCGGGTTTCTATTGCAGACCGAGGGGACCCAATCCGTAGAGGTTGAACATAAAGGAAAATTCTTTGTCGCCGTCCTCGTCATTGTAGCAGAGGTCCAGAGACCAGCATTGGGCTTCATAGAGCAGGCCGACAGTGGTTTCGATCCGGTCGCTCTCCTCAAAATCGTATTCATTGCTGGCATAGGCCGTAAACCGCCAGGGCAATTTCAACCGGATGCGGCCATAAAGCGACTCGATGTCCTCATCGGAATCGTCTTTCTGGTAGAAGCTGTAGTCGGCCTTGTCGTAGCTGTAGCGCAGGTAGAATTCGTCACCCCGGGGCGTGGTGAGTGTGGCGGCGATATTGCGCTGCGCCAGTCGGTTGTCGTAGACGTCGTATTCGGCGTCGGCTTTCAGCTTGAGCCAACGGGCCGGGGAATATTCCAGTTCGGCCCGGATCGGGGAAAACGGCCGTTTGCGCTCCGGGTCAATGCGATCGCTGCCCCGGGCTTCGCGGATATCATAATACTGTTCCAGTTTGATGCGCAGAAAATCCTTGTATTGGGGCGCGGACGGTTGGTCGGTCCCGCCATCCTCATCAGCTTGCACCGGCCGGGACCTGGAGGTGAAACTGTTGGTGATGGAATACGTGATCCGGTTGAGCGGGTCAATCCGGTTGACACCGTCGTCCAAGGCGGTGAATGCGATGGGATCATTGTCGTCATCCGTTTCCGTTTGCAGGAAAAAAGCCGGGTATTCGTCCTGATCCTTGTCGGGGATGTATTCATAGACCACGCGGGGCAGAACCGTGTGGCGGATAGCGTCGCCGTCGAGACCGGAATTTCCATAAACTCTTGAAAACTCAGAAGATACATCCAGTTTGAGATCGTACAGGGTGCGGTAGGTGTCGTCGTCTTTGGCCTCTTCGGCGGCAATGTCCTGATAATCTTTCACGAACCAGGCCGTTTGGCGAAGGCCGGCCGAAGGTTCGACGTAAAGTGCCTGCCCCAGCCGGAAGGGCCAGGTGACTCTGGGATGCAAATCGACGCGGGCTGCGTTGGTATTGTCATCACTGTAAAAATAGGTCCATTCGGTGTCCATGTTGAACAGGAGTGGGGTATCGCCCAGGGGTTGGCGCATGGCGTCGAAACGGACCAGCGGCAGGCGCTGGAGCTGGGTGTCCAGCTTGGGCACCGGGCTGGCGGCGGCGACATCTGATTCCCAACGCTCGGTCGTATCGTCCAGCCAGACGATGCCGCCGTTGAGGCTGAAGCGATCCCAGCGGCGGGATAGAATGGCCTGGTTGGTACGGATGGGATCGTTGTAGCTGTCCAGGTCCCGGCCGAAGGTGTCCCGGAAATAATCCCGTGTCTCGTAGTAGCCGGTCATTTCATTGCGGAATTCGGTGAGGTAGTCCTGGTCGCTGACGATATCCAGGTCGATGCGGCCGGTGAAGCCGAAGGGCAGCCCCTGGTCATGCTTCATCCGGAACCAGTAGCGGTCGTCGTCCGGGCGCAGGTAGTTGTCATCGGTGTATCCCCAGTCGTTGCTGTTGTCGCCGATGCCGTCATCCACTTCCCGGTCGTTGAGGTAGTCGAACATGACCGTGCCCTGGGTCCGGGGATCCACCGCGTACCGATACTCGCCTCCCAGCTTGTTGCCGCGGTCGCTCATATAATGTTCATAAACCGTCAAGTCCGACTGTTCATTGATGGCCCAGAAAAAGGGCTGAATAATGTAGATGCCTTTGCGGCTGGATGTTCCCGCCTGGGGCGACAACAAGCCGGTCTGGCGCTCGCGTTTGGCGGGAAACACAAAAAACGGGGTGTACAGCACCGGAACTTCTTTGGCCCACAGGGCGGCATGCCGGACCACGCCGTAGCCCTCGATGGTGACGTCCAGTTTGCGGCCGGTTATCTTCCAGGCGGGGCGCTGGCCGTCGCAACTGGAAACACTGGCCCGTTCGGCGCTATAGGTGTCCTTGCCCAATTTTTCGATTTTGTCGCCGCGGATATAAAAATGGTTTTCTTCCAGAAAAATGGTCCCGTTGATGACCGTTCCGACCTGGTCCTGCAAATTGATTTCAATGCTGTCGCCGATGAGGACGTCCTTGCCGCTGACCAGCACCACATGGCCGTTGGCGGCGGCGTCCATGGTGCGGTGATCGAAGCGGACATGGTCGGCGGTGAGCCGAACCGTGCCTTTGCTGATGCGTACGCGACCGTCCGCCACGTAACGGCGGGTGGGATCGTCATAGCTGATCGTATCGGCGGTGATATGCCAGGGTTCGTCCGGATTTTCATTGAAACGCTCGGCCATATCCGCGCCCCACGCCGGTAGCGCGAGTCCGCCGAAAAGCATCATGCCGGCCAGGAGTCTGATGAATCCGGTTCGGATCGCCCGGTGGAGCTTCGGGGAGTGGCTGCGGAATGAAACGATTTGCATGAAGCCGCCTGTACTGTTTGGATATATTGCCGGCCGTGGCAGGGAGATCGGGGGATCCGTCATGTATTGATGGGAGCCCTATCAACACGCTGCCGATGGTGTCATAAACCGATCTTATAAACAGGAGGGCATGGGAAAAGTCAACGTTAGTTTTGATCGAGCTCTTTTCCCTCAGGCAGAGAAACCGGCTGGCGTCGACCGATCCGGGGTGGTTTTTAGCGATGTTTGCGCCATCCAGTGCGTTGTTCAGCCGGACGAAGACGATGCGTCGCTTTTTTTCATGCCGTATTGCCAATTTTGTGCGGATGATTATCATTGCCTGTTATTTTCAAAGGCATTTTTGTCATAATCGTTGATAATTATAAAATAAGAATTGAAAAACGACTAAAATTAACGATAAACAACAATAATGAACAGGTTGTGACAAGCGCCCCGTGCCCTGTGCCGAACAACGTCGGCAAGGCGGTACCTGATCAACGAACACCCCGCATCATGAAGGAGGAAGGATGAAACGATTGACATTCTGGCTCACCGTTTTCGGCGTTATCGCGTTTTGCTTCCCGGCCCTGTCGCCGGCCGATGATCACGTCCTGACCATGTCCACCACCACCAGCACCCAGGCGTCCGGCCTCCTGGATATTCTGCTGCCGGCATTTGAGAAGGAGACCGGCATTTCCGTGAAGGTCATTGCCAAAGGGACCGGCGCTGCGATCCGCGACGGCATGGACGGCAATGTGGACATCATCTTCGTCCACGCCAAGGGACGTGAAGAAAAATTCGTGGCAGAGGGCTATGGCACCAAGCGCTATGCGGTCATGCATAACGATTTTGTGATCCTGGGGCCCGAGGCCGATCCGGCGGGCATCAAGGGGCAGAGCGATGTGGCCGCCGCCCTGAAAGCCATCGCCAACCAGAAAGCGATGTTTGTCAGCCGCGGCGATGACAGTGGCACCCATACCAAGGAACAGCAGTTGTGGAAAGCCACCGGGCTGCCCCTAGAAACGATTACCCAGACGATTGTCAAAAAAGGTAAAAACCAGGAAATCCAGTTCGATTATCCCGGCGGTCTGGGGGAATGGTACATGTCCATCGGCCAGGGCATGGGTAAAGCCCTGACATTCGCCGACGAAAAACAGGCTTACGTCATGAGTGACCGGGGCACCTATATCAAGTACAAGTTCGGCCGCAAGGAAAAACTGGGTCTGACGGTCCTCTGCGAGGGCGACGACCGCCTGGCCAATCCCTATGGGGTCATCCCGGTCAATCCGGCCAAATATCCCCAGGTCAAAATTAAACAGGCCGAAGCGTTTGCCGAATGGCTGGTTTCCCCGCAAGGCCAGGGGCTGATCGCCAACTATCGGCTGCTTGGAAAACCCTTATTCTACCCCGATGCGATTCCGGCTGCCCAATAGCCATCGGTCAGCCCGCAATGGGCACCCGTGGTGTTGTCCGGCGCACCTCTCTGCGCTATAACAGGGCCTGCTTCGGCAGGCCCTGTTGGTTCGGGGGCATTCATCGGGGTCTCCGCCGGACGTTTGCCGCCATGCAGCTCAGACGAAATTTGCGAGGAGGACGATGGCGTTTTTCATCGATAGTTTTTTATCGGCCATGCGGCTTATTCTGGCTGCCGATCCGGAACTCATGGCGATTGTAGGGCTTTCCCTGAGAGTGAGCCTCACCTCCACCCTCATTGCCGGCGGATTGGGGGTTCCTCTGGGGTTTCTGATCGGCTTCAACCAGTTTCGGGGTAAACGGGTGGTGATCACCCTTTTGAATACCTTGCTGGCGCTGCCCACCGTGGTTATCGGACTCATGGTGTACACCGTGATTGCGCGCAGGGGTGTGCTTGGCATGCTCAATCTCCTCTACACCCCCAACGCGATTGTCATCGGCCAGGTGATCCTGATTCTCCCGGTGATCACGGCCTTGACCATTGCCGCCCTCAGCCGCATCGATGACCGCTACCGCCGCACGGCCCTGACCCTGGGGGCCGATCACCTGCAGACCGCCTTGGCGGTTTTGCGCGAAGCCCGTTTCGGTATTGTGGCGGCGGCCGTGGCTGCTTTCGGTCGCGTCATATCCGAAATCGGTATCAGCATGATGCTGGGGGGTAATGCACGTGGTTTTACGCGCACCATGACCACCGCCATGGCACTGGAGTACGACAAGGGTGAGTTCGTGCTTGCCGTGGGACTGGGCATCGTCCTGCTCACCATCAGCCTGGGGATGAATACCCTGTTGAACTATTTCCAGGGACGGTACGCCGAATGAGTCTCTACGATGTTCGCGGATTGAAGAAAAATTACAACGGTCGGACCGTTTTGGACCTGCCGGCCCTGACCATCGATGTCGGCGGCATGGTGGCGCTTCTGGGACCCAACGGCGCCGGTAAAACCACGCTGCTGCACATTCTGGCCTTCCTGCTGCGGCCTTCATCCGGTCAGCTGGTGTTTCAGGATCAACCGGTGGCTTTTAACTCGACGCAATTGCACCGTTTGCGACGTCAGGCCGTGCTGGTGGAGCAGCATCCCATCCTGTTCAGCACCACGGTGGCTAAAAACGTGGCCTTCGGCTTGAAGCTGCGTGGTCTGGCGCGGCGCGAGATCGCACGCCGGGTGGATGAAAGCCTGGAAATGGTGGGCATGCGTGCCTTCGCCGGGGCCGACGGGAGCCATCTTTCCGGTGGTGAAACCCAGCGTGTGGCCATTGCAAGGGCTGTGGCCTGCCGTCCCCAGGTGATCCTGATGGACGAACCCACCTCGAATGTGGATATGGAAAACCGCTCGGTCATCGAGGCGATTATGCGGGAAATCCGTGATGCCGGTCAATCCGCTATTATTTTTTGTACCCACGATTTGACCCAGGCCGCCCGCCTGACCCAGACACGCCTGCACCTGTCCGACGGCCGCCTGAACGGTGCTGATTACGAAAATACGTTTCCGGCCACGGTTTCCCGCGAAGATAATCAGATGTGGGGATGCCTTGGCCATCAGCTGCGGGTGCGGATGCCTTCGGACGCGCCCGCGGCCGGCCGGATTGCCATCGATCCCCGCCGTATCCAGGTGGCCGCGCTGCAATCTGATGTGGCTAAACCGGAGAGTTGCCCCGGCCGGGTTTTTCAAATGGTCGCCGATGGGGACGAGGTGCGGCTCATGGTGGATGTGGGCGTCCCCCTGACGATCATTCTGTCTTTCCATGCCTACCAGGATCTGAATCCCCGCATCGGGGACCGAGTGAATGTCTACTGCCCGCCCGAAGCCTTGACGATGCTCTAGAATCCCACCGTGCCGTGGCCATGGAGCCGCAGGTTGACAGCGTCAGGGCTTACGCCTTGCGCCGCAATCGGTTTTCTTATATAGGTGTGGCCTGCTGTTGCGGACATGGACAACAAGGCCCCTATGAATATTCTTCTCACCAACGATGATGGCATTTTTGCACCCGGCCTGCAGGCGCTGCATCAACGTCTGGCCGCCCGGCACACGGTGGCCGTGGTGGCGCCGGATCAGGAACGCAGCGCGGTGGGGCATGGCATTACCCTCCATCAACCCCTGCGGGCGTCCCGGGTGGCCCTGAACGCCCATTTCAAAGGGTATGCCGTCAGCGGAACACCGGCGGACTGCATCAAACTGGGGATGTTTGAACTGCTGGCCTCCCGTCCTGATTTGGTTTTGTCGGGGATCAACCCCGGGGCCAACGTGGGGATCAATGTCAACTATTCCGGTACGGTGGCGGGGGCCAAAGAAGCCGCCCTTTACGGCCTGCCGGCGATTGCCGTTTCGGTGCAGGGCCGTGACGTGGTGAATTTTGAGGATGCCGCGGCCTATGCCGAATCCCTGGCCGAGATGGTTTTACACCGGGGACTGCCCCGGGGCACCTTTCTCAATGTCAACATTCCCAACGTTCCCTTCGCCGAGATTGCCGGAACCGTGGTCTGCCGCCAGGGCAATGGCGTTTTTGCCGACCGTTTTGAAAAGCGCCGGGATCCCCGCAACCGCGCCTATTTCTGGCCCGGCAGTGATTCCCAGGTGTTTGCGGATGATCCGGACGTCGATGGGGCGGCTCTGGAGGACAATTTCATTTCCATCACGCCCATCAAATGCGATATGACCGATTATGATGCCCTGGAGCGCCTGCGCCGCTGGCCCTGGGAATCATAATGCCGTGTGTCCCGTGTCCCGCCCCCCCGGCGGCGGAGAGGGGGCCGCGGCCAAACCGATCTGAAGGGTATTATGAAAACAAAATTTATCGCCACTTTTGTGCCCGGTGACATTGTCGACGACGTATTCGCCCTGGCCGAAAAAACCATGCTGCAGAAAAAGGACGGCAACCCGTATCTCAACATTGTCCTGGCGGACCGGAGCGGCCGGATCAAGGGGGTCGTCTGGGACAATGTCCAGGCCATTGCATCCGCGGCCGGGGCAGGCGATTTCGTGCGTGTCAGCGGCAATGTTTCGGAGTACCGCGGTACACCGCAGCTGGTGGTTAAATCCATGGCGGCCCTTTCCGCGGACGACGTGAATGCCGAAGATTTTCTGCCGGCCACCGAACTGGACGTGGATCAGCTTTTCGAACGCGTGCTCAAATTGACCCACTCGTTCACGACCCCCTGGCTGAACCGCCTGTTCGAGGCTTTCTGGCAGGACGAGGCCTTCGTGGCCGCCTTTAAAACAGCACCGGCGGCCAAACGCATGCACCACGCCTATCTGGGCGGCCTTTTGGTACACTGTCTTTCCATGGCCGTTTTGGCGGATAAGGTGGCCGCCCATTACAACGGACTGGACCGGGACCTTCTGATTGCCGGTGCCATCCTGCATGATGTCGGCAAACTACGGGAGTTTGACTACACGGCGGCCATCGATTATTCCGACGAAGGACGCTTGCTCAGTCATATCGTCATCGGGCTTGAAATGATCGACCAGAAATTGCAGCACATACCCGATGTGCCCCGGGATCAAGCCAACTTGCTCAAACACATGATTGTGAGCCACCATGGCGAGCCGGCTTTCGGTGCGCTGGAACCGCCGAAGACCGTGGAAGCGGTGGTTTTGCACTACATCGACGACCTGGATTCCAAAATCAATGCCGTCCGGGAGTTCATGGCCAAGGAAGATCCGTCCCAGAGTTGGACCTCCTATCACCGGATCCTGGGACGCCATTTTTATATGGGGGCCGGTCATGCGCCCCGCAACGAAGACTGATTTCCCCCGGCCGCCGCCGTGCCGTCGGTAACGAATGGGTGTGTCGCCACCCGGGAACGTGTGGGCCTATGTTTATTACGCTGGAAGGTATCGAAGGTTCCGGTAAAACCACCGCAGTTGCCGGGCTCGTGGCTTACCTCGAAGGTAAAGGGCATGTCTGCACGGTGACCCGGGAGCCCGGCGGAACGCCTTTTGGTCGCCGCCTGCGGTCGATTTTGCTGGATCCGGACAGCGGCGATATCGATCCGGCGGCGGAATTGCTGCTGTATTGCGCCGACCGGGTCCAGCATGTCCGCAAGGTAATCCGGCCGGCCCTGGCTGCCGGGCGTATCGTGGTGTGCGATCGTTACATGGATGCGACCCTGGCCTATCAAGGCGGCGCCCGGGGACTCGGTATGGCGCTGATTCGCGATATGCACCATCTGGTGCTGCCGCCCCTGCAGCCGGACGTGACGCTCCTTTTTGATCTCGACCCCCGCGTCGGACTGGCCCGGGCCTGGGCGGCGGTGGAGGGTGGCCAGCGCCACCGGCGCGAATCGCGCTTTGAAACCGAAGCGTTGGCCTTTCACGAAACCGTACGGGCCAACTACCTGGCCCTGGCCCGGGAGGCTCCCGATCGTTTTGCGGTCCTCGATGCGGCGGCCGCGCCGGAAAACGTTTTGAAGCAAATTGTCGATGTTATCGTACCTCGCCTGCCGCAACCCCTCGCGGATTCATTCGCTTGATGACGACGGCCCCTGCCGATGCTGAAAGGTCAGACCGGACACCATGACAGAAACGCTCATTGATAAAATCGGCCATACCCCCCTTGTAGAAATCAGGCATCTCAATCCCAACCCGGACGTTCGGATTCTGGCCAAGCTGGAATACATGAACCCGGGGGGCTCGATCAAAGACCGGGCCGCGCTGTATATGATCGAAGCCGGTGAAAAGAGCGGCGAACTGACGCCGGATAAAACCGTTATCGAGGCCACCAGCGGGAATACGGGAATCGGCCTGGCGCTGGTCTGCGCCGTCAAGGGGTATCGGCTGCTCCTGGCCATGTCCGAAGCGGCCAGCGTTGAACGGCAGAAGATCCTGCGGGCCCGTGGCGCGGAGATCCTGCTGACGCCCGGTCATTTGGGCACCGACGGCGCTATCGAAGAAGTCTATCGGCTGGCGCGGGAAAATCCCGACCAGTATTTCATGACCGACCAGTTCAACAACCCCGCCAACTTCATGGCCCACAAGGACGGGACCGCCGCCGAGATCTGGCAGCAGACCGATGGCCAGGTCAGCCATCTGGTGGCCACCATTGGCACCTGCGGTACGGTCATGGGGCTGTCCATGGGATTGAAGGCCTTCAATCCCGACATCCGCATCATCGGGGTCGAGCCTTACATGGGACACAAACTGCAAGGCCTGAAGAATCTCAAGGAATCCTACTGCCCGGAGATTTTCGATAAAAACCGGCTGGATGAAAAAGTCAATATCGACGATGAGGAAGCCTTCGACATCACCCGCCGCCTGGCCCGCGAAGAGGGGCTTTTTGTCGGTATGAGCAGCGGGGCGGCCATGGCGGTGGCCATGCGCCAAGCCCGCCTGCTTAAGGCCGGAACCCTGGTGGTGATCTTCCCGGATGGCGGCGAGCGCTATCTGAGCACCCCCCTGTTCACAGCGCCGGAAAAAGCCGCGATCCGGCTTTTCGATACGATGAAACGCGCCAAGCAGGTCCTGGAAACGCAGCAGCCCGGTAAAGTGAGCATCTATTCGTGTGGCCCGACCGCTTATGCCCGCCTGCATCTGGGACAGTGCCGTCGCTATGTCTTCGCCGATTTATTGAGCCGCTATTTGATTTACCGCGGTTACGATGTACGCCATGTGGTCAACATTACCGACCTGGACGACAAGACGATCCAGGGCTCGGAAAAAGCCGGCGAAAGCCTGGAGGCCTTCACCCGGCGCCATATCGATGACTTTAAGGACGATATGGCCTATTTGCGCATTCGACCGGCCGACAACTATCCGCTGGCCAGCGAACATGTCGACGATATGGTGCAACTCGCCCGTCAGTTGGCCCAGAAAGGATTCGCCTACGAAAAGCTGCGCTCTCTTTATTTTGATATTTCCCGTCTGGCGGAATACGGCCGACTGTCGGGGATCGATCTGGACAAAATCAGGCTGGGGCACACCGTTGACCTGGACGAATATGAAAAAGACAACCCCCGTGATTTTACCCTGCTTAAGCGGGCCCGCCTGTCCGAGCTCAAACGCGGGCTCTTTACCAAGACCGAATGGGGCAATGTCCGACCCTCATGGCATATTCAATGTGTGGCCATGGCCACCAAATATCTGGGCGAAACCATCGACATCCACACCGGTGGCCGTGAACTGGTTTTTCCCCATCATGAAAACGAAATTGCCATTGCCGCCGCCATCAGCGGGAAACCCCTGGCCAACTACTGGCTCCATTGCGACGGTGTCCGGATGGATGCGCATGCCGATGCCCGGGATGAACTGCCGGTGACCCTGGAGGAGTTGGTCCGGGGGGGAGCTTCGGGCCGGGCGATTCGCTTTTGGATGCTGGCGACCCATTACCGCAAAACCCTCATGTACTCGAAAGCACGTCTGGCCAACGCGGAATTGTCGCTCAAACGCCTGGACACCTGCATCCAGAATCTCTACGAGGCCAAAGAAGGCCGCGCCTACCCGGAACTGAACCAGCTGCTTTACGACATCCGCAACGGCTTTTCCCAGGCCATGGATGACGATTTGAATGTCTCCGCCGCCCTGGCGGCCGTGTTTTCCATCGTGCGTCGGATCAACCGGCTTCTACAGGCGGATGAACTCCACCGGGCGGATGCGATGCAACTGATCGAGGCCTTTCGTCAGGTGGATCGCGTCCTTGACATCTTTGATTTTGAAAAGGCGCCGCCCCCCGAAGACGTGGCGGCATTGATCGCGAGGCGCGATGCGGCGCGTGCCGCCCGTGATTGGGCGACGGCCGATCGTATCCGCGAGGAACTGCTGGCCCACGGCATCGCCGTAAAGGATCATAAGTTATGAAAACGGTCTATTTCCCGTATACGACCATTGCGTCCCGGCAGGCGCAACGTTTGGCCGCCCTGTGGGGACCGGTGACCCTGCTGCAACCTTCGCCGGATACCTGTCTGCCGGAGACGAAAGCGCTGCTGGAGAGTGGCCTCATCGAGACTCTTCTGCCGCCTGCGGTTTGCGACGGATCCCTGCAGGAGGTCCTGAACGACTTCAAGCAATGGGCCGCCCAGCATGCCGGTGGTGATCTGGCCGCCATGATGGAACAAGGACAGGCCATTCCTTTTTTCAACAATCAGTCTTCCGCCCAGATCGTGGCGGAAATCCGGAAAGGGAGCGGCCTGCCGGAGCGCACGTTGGATGACTCTCCTGACCAGCGGATACCCCAGGCGCAGCTCCTTCTGGCCATGGCGCAGGAATTGGATATACAGCAGCGCGAACTGGCACGCGATATGGCGGTTCTGGCTATTAAAGAAAAAGAAATGATGGGCCTGCTCAAAGGCGAGACAGGGGGTGACTCCGAAGGGGATGCAAGCGACGGGATGCCCCCGTCGACCGCGTCGGATCCGATGCTGCCCCAGAGGCTCAAGGCCTGGACGCGCGTCATCCAGGCCCTTCCGGAAGGGGTTTCGGCATTTGCCGGATCCGAGATCCTTTTTCTGACCGAACGTCGAAGCGTGCTGGTGTATCTTCTGGAAATTTTCCCCGAAGCGCAAACCCGCCTGTGGGGGGATCGGCTGATGGCGGGCCGTCCACCTGCGAAGAAGGCTGGATCCATACCCGACTGGCTGATGGAACCCCTGTGGGCGGAACCACAAAGAGAAGCGGTGTCAAGCACCGATGCCGTTTTCGACCTGATCGAAATTCCGCATGTCGCCGCGGAGAACTTCCCCTTCGTGCTGGCCGATCGCCTGCACCGGGCCGATAAGGTGCCCGCCGCACCGGCGGCGGATGCCTCCTGCTGGGTCGGATGTTTGACAATGCCGGACGATGGCCCAGACCATGCGTTGCAGCCGGATAAATCGTGATCGAAATAACTAATTGAAATAAATGTGAATGTTTTTTTAAAAAATTGGGCTCGACCGGGTTTAAAAAAAGGTCGACAAAGCTTGACTCACCTATGCAATTGGTATAAGGACTTCCACGATATTGATATCAACGGCGCGCAAGCGCCATATGCGACTATCCTTGAAAGGAGGTTTTTAGATGGCTTTTACCCCGATCGTTGATGAAGACAAATGCGAAGGCTGCGAAGAGTGCGTGGATGTATGCCCGGTGGAAGTTTTTGAAATGCAGGATGGCAAATCCGTTCCGGTGAATGCTGAAGAATGCCTGGGCTGCGAAAGCTGCGTAGAAGTGTGCGAAGCCGACGCTATTACCATCGAAGAATCTTAAATCGTACGACCCCTCAGTTTCAACCCCGATCCCGAAACGGGATCGGGGTTTTTTATTGGAAATCGCGCGCCCTCGCCTCTAGGGCACACCCGGCTGGCTTAAAAAAATAAAAACCCGGGCGATGTTGCCAACGCCCGGGTGGTGTCATCCAATGGCAAGACCGCAACGTATGGAGACCTTGCCGTTTGAGGGTGGTTTTAATTCATGGGTACCAGCTCGACGCGGCGATTTTTGGCCCGGTTGGCTTCCGAATCGTTCGGGAAGCGCGGACGGTCCTCGCCATAGCCTCGGGCCGTCAGGCGATCGGCGCCAACGCCTTGGCTGACAAGGTATTCCTTGATGGCCTGGGCGCGTTTGTCCGAGAGCATACGGTTGTAGTTGGCGTCACCCAGATCACAGGTATGGCCTTGGACTTCGACGCGGATCTGCGGGTTTTCGCGCAGGATCTTGATGTCGCTCTTGAGGATTTCTTTGGCATCGGGGCGCACGACGGCCTTGTTCAGGTCGAAATTGACACCGCTCAGGATCCATGAAATCTTGGGCTGCGGCACGGGCAGAGGGGCCGGTTTGGCGACGGGCTTGGCCGGCGCTTTTTTCAGGAAGGCCTTTTCGACAAAGGCTGCCATGGCATCGGCGGAGGCAAGATCGTCGGCTGTGGTGGCTGACCCGCAGGCACTGGTGGTAGCCAGATCCGACATCAGCTTGCGGCCCGCTTCCGTGTTGCCCACGAAGACCGTGTGCAGGCAGAGGCGGTCGCCGAACTGTTCCTTCAAACCATTGGCGGCGTCCAGGGCAGCAGTGGTATAGGTGTTTTCTTTGCCGTCACTGAAGACGATGACCGCAACCTCCCCGGAGGCATCTTTGAGAAGATCCCCGGCATCCGCCAGGCCCATTCCCATGGGAGTCGTACCGCCGGGGCGGGAAATACGTGCCATACCGTCAGCCAGTCCCTTTTCCGTATAGTCCGTCATGCCGTAGACGGTCACCGTGGGGTTCTTGGTGACATTGGGGTCGAGACCAAAGGCCGTTACGGCACCCTGAATCGGCAGGGCCGGCATAGTCTGGTTCATGCGGTCAACCAGGTCTTTGGCAACGGCAAATTTGGAATGACCGTTGTTGAGCTGGCCTTCATAAGTCTCTCCCATTGAGGAGGACGCATCGAAGACCACGACAAACTGGTCCGGCTTGGCGATATAATCACCGGAGCGGACCTTGCCGTCCAGGTCCTGCGCGGAAAAAGGCGCCATGGGCTGGGTGGTGGCACAACCGACCATCAGCAGTGCCACGGCGAGAAAAAAAACACCTGTCATCATCCGTTTGTTCATAACCTCACCTCGTTTTTGTCTGGGTTGAAAGTTGGGAAGACCGGGCGGGCGTCCTCACTTTTTTGTTACAACGGAACGCAATGCGACGTTAAGAGCTGGTTGAAGCACCATCTATTTAGATAATATGTACTCGGGCAACTGGCGGAAGTGCTACAAAGGGCAGCGACCCTTTCGCTGACGTCTGTTTTGGGATTTCATGCTTGAACTGGGGATTGCGCAAGACGCTATGACTCGTGGAACATTTCCACCCTTAGCACAGCTCAACATGACTTATCAAGCAACATTTAGTCCAAAGAATAATTATGGTGATATCAATGTCAACCGGCGCCCGTTGGTGTTTTTCCCCGATTGGCCGCACGGCGGATAATAGCTTTTTTGCCTTTTACGAATAATATTGATGAGAAATCCGTTTTTGGTGCGTCCGGCAAAAGCGTTCGATAGACGTACAAACCGCGATGCCTGCCGCTGAAACGTTTTTGGAAGGTTTTGTTGGCATCGACAGCCAAGCGGCGAACCATTTTACCTGATTGCAGGAGGACTCATCCTGAACCCGCCTCATTCGTATCCTGTCTTGCCCGGTTCGGTATAATATGGTAAATTCGCCCGCCATGAAACAGTATGTCATCGATGAACTGGAACCCCATGATCATGATGCGGTAAGCGATTACCTGCAACGTCATACCCAGCCAGCCGGGGTTGACGGATTATTTTGGCTGCCGATCGCGGAAGACTTGCTTTCGCCGGAGCAGCATTCCCATGATGACTGTAAGCCATTTGCCTTTGCGCTTGAGCTGCTGCCGGATCGCCTGGTTTGCGAATTACTAGTGCGCACCGGCAACCGTGTCCGCTGCAGTTGTATCGCCTATGCGAACCGCCAACAGCGGGAATGGCTAATTGAAACCATAGATGCCGTCCTGGACAAACTGGGTATCAAGGCCTGACAGCGGGATCCATGCTGAAAATTATCCCTCTTGGTGGTTTGGGCGAAATCGGCCTCAACATGATGGTGTTTGAATACCGGGACACCCTGTTTGTCGTCGATTGCGGTCTCATGTTCCCCGAGGATTACATGCTGGGCGTGGATTTTGTGATCCCGGACATGGACTATATCCAGGCCAACCGTAACAAAGTCGCGGCCATCGTCCTGACCCACGCACACGAAGACCATATCGGTGCGCTGCCTTTCCTGTTGCGCATCGTGAATGCCCCGGTATTCGGGACCCCTTTTACACTAGGCGTCGTCCGGAATAAGCTGGAGGAGTTCGGCCTGGCCCAATCGGCGCAGTTGCATGAAATACGTGCCGGGGGGCGGATCAAGTTGGGCGAGTTCCAACTGGAATTCATCCGGGTGCGGCACAGTGTGGTGGACGGGGTTGGTCTGGCCATCGAAACCCCGCTGGGCGTCATTATTCATACCGGCGACTTTAAAATCAGCCACAGCAATCAGGACGGCATGGCCACAGACGTAAACCGTTTTGCCACGTACGGGCAGAAGGGCACACTGGCGCTGTTGTCCGACTCCACCAATGTCGAAAAGGAAGGCTATACCATTTCCGCCGAAGCCATCGGCGGCACGCTGGCTCAGGTGATGGAGGGACGCAAAGGGCGCATCATCATCGCGCTTTTCGCCTCCAATATCACCCGCATTCAGCAGATCGTGCATATCGCCCAGTCCCGCGGCAAGAAGATCGTTTTCAATGGGAGAAGTATCGAGATTTCCGTGACGCTGGCCAAAGAACTGGGCTATCTCCAGATCCCTTCGGAAATGGAAATCGATGTCGACGATATCGGGTATTATCCCGACGATGAAATCATTCTCGTCACGACGGGCAGCCAGGGGGAGCCCATGTCGGTTCTGGCCCGCATGGCGGCGGGTACCCACAAACATATCAAGATCCGCAAGGAAGACACCATCATCCTTTCGTCCAAATTCATTCCTGGCAACGAGCGGGCCATTGCCGGCATTATCAACCGGCTCTATCGTCTTGGGGCGGACGTGATCTATGAGAAGATTTCCGAAATCCATGTTTCCGGGCATGCTTTCCGGGAAGAATTGAAGCTCATGATCAACCTGACCAAACCCCGACATTTCATTCCGATTCACGGAGAATATCGCCACCTGACCTTGCATGCCCGCTTGGCCCAGGAAGTCGGCATCCCGCAGGACAGGATTCTGCTGGCCGAGGATGGTCAGATCATCGAATTCGACGAGAAGGGGGGGCGGATTCGCGAACGTGTGGGAACCGGTCGGGTTTTGATCGATGGCAAGGGCGTTGGCGATGTCGGCCGAAGCGTTCTTAAGGAGCGCCGTAACCTGTCCGAACATGGTCTTGTGGTGGTCGCCATGGCCTTGGACGAGGATACCGGCACGGTGGTCTACGGACCCGAAATCTTTTCGCGGGGCTTTGTCTTTGAGCTTGAAACAGGGCACTTGCTGGACGATGCGGTTTGCGTTGTGCTGGAGGTCGTGGAAGACATCGGGCCGGAAACCCATAACCGGGCAGCCCGAATTCGATCCCGGCTGCAAAGTGTCCTGAAACAGTATTTCTTCTTTACCATCGGGCGGCGACCGGTTATTGTGCCCATTATTATCGAAGTCTGACCGGTATCCAGGGCAGGCCATCCCGTCGGGCAAGATGGCAGACAAGTCCGCCGACAAGCATCCATGTGTGAATGGCTGTCAGGGATCCAAGTGGATCGATTATGCGCAAAGAGATTATCGGAATACTGCTTTTCTTCCTGCTGGTTTTTATCCTGGTCAGTCTGGTAACCTATCACCCTCAGGATCCTTCGCTCAACAACGCGACATCCAGCCATCCCATCGAGAACCGGTTCGGCATGGTGGGGTCCTACCTGGCTGACGCCCTGATCGGCCTTTTCGGTCTGGGGGCTTTCTGGGTGCCCCTTATGCTTCTTTTCCTCAGCATCCAGTTTTTTACAAGCCGTCCACCGCTGGCGTTTGGGTTGACCTTTGCCGGGGGGCTGCTTTTGATCTTGACCAGCGGGGCCCTGCTGGCCTTTCAGCAGGACGCCTATGTTCTTTTCGGCAACCGTTTTTCATCCGGAGGATGGCTGGGCATCCACCTGAATCAGATGTTGGTGCGCTACACCAATACCACCGGGGGCGGTATTATCCTGGCGTTGTTGTGGTTGATCGGTTTCATTTTGATGACGGGGTTTTCGCTGATGCGCTTCGGTGACACATGCTGGGCCTGGGTGTTGAAACGGGTCGACCAGGTCAAAACCGCCTACCTGAAGCGCAAAGAGAGGCGGGCCAAAGCCCAGAAACGCCGGAATCGTTTGAAGACGCAGACGCCTAAAAAAACGCCTGAGATCGAAATCAAAGCACCCAAGCCCAAAGTCATGAAATCGGCTCCGGCGCCCAAACAGGAAGTTTTCGAATTCATGAAGAAGGATGGCGGGTTCCGGCTGCCGCCCGTAGCGTTTCTGGAAGAACCCGATCATGTGCCGGTTTCGGCGGACGACGAGAACTTGCGCATGCTGTCGAAATTGTTGGAAAAGAAACTCGAAGACTTCAACGTCCACGGCAATGTGGTGGCGGTTTCCCCCGGTCCGGTGATCACGACCTTCGAATATGCCCCGGCGGCCGGGGTCAAGATCAACAAGATCGTCACCCTGGCGGATGACCTAGCCCTGACCCTGCGGGCCACCAGCGTGCGTATTGTCGCTCCCATTCCCGGAAAAGCCGTTATCGGCATTGAAATCCCCAACCAGGATCGCGAAACGGTCCGCTTTCGGGAAGTCATCGTTTCGACGGTCTATGAAAAATCGCGCTCCAAACTCACCATCTGCTTGGGCAAGGACATCATCGGCAACCCGGTTGTGGCCGAGTTGGAGAAAATGCCGCATCTGCTGATTGCCGGGGCCACGGGTGCCGGGAAAAGCGTGGCGCTCAACACGATGATCTGCAGCTTTCTCTACAAGGCTTCCCCGGATGATGTGAAACTGATCATGGTGGACCCCAAGCGCATCGAGCTGACCATGTACGACGGGATCCCCCACTTGATCACGCCGGTGGTGACCGATGTGAAAAAAGCCACCAACGCGCTTTTCTGGGCGGTTCGCGAGATGGAACGGCGCTATGAATTGCTGTCCGGAAAACGGGTACGCAATATCGCCCAGTACAACCAGAAGATCGACAAGGCTGCCAAGGGAAAAGAGAAAGAGGAAAACCCGCCGGAAAAGCTGCCCTTTATCGTGATTATCATTGACGAGTTGGCCGATCTCATGATGGTGGCCTCCCGTGATGTCGAAGTGGCCCTCACCCGTCTGGCCCAGATGGCCCGTGCGGCCGGAATCCATCTCATCCTGGCCACCCAGCGGCCATCGGTGGACGTGCTCACCGGTATCATCAAGGCCAATTTCCCGACGCGGCTCAGTTTCCAGGTGTCGTCGAAGACGGATTCCAGGACCATCTTGGATACCAACGGGGCGGAGACTCTCCTGGGCCGGGGCGACATGCTCTTCATGCCGCCCGGTGCCGGTAAACTGCAGCGCATCCATGGCGCCTATATCAGTGAATCGGAACTCAACCAGATAACGGACTTCCTAAAAGCCCAAGGGGCGCCCGAATATGACGAGGCCGTCACCGAAGCGGCTCCCGTGGCCGCCGGTGAGGCGGAAGAGACCGAATATGACGAGCGCTACGACGATGCCGTCGCCCTGGTCACCCAGAACGGCCAGGCATCCATTTCCATGGTGCAGCGCCACTTGCGCATCGGCTACAATCGGGCCGCCCGGATTATCGAGACCATGGAGCGGGAAGGCATTATCGGACCGGCGGACGGGGCCAAACCGCGGGAGGTTTTGGTGCGCAACTACGAGGATATTAAATAGTGCCCATCCGTAAATGGCATCTTTCGGCCCCTGGCGGCGTTCTCGCTCGTTTTCAATCCTCGCAATAGCGACCTATTCCTCCGGTTGAAAACGCGCTCGGGCCTTGCCAGGAACCAAAATCTACCATTTATAGACGGACACTAAATAGTGCCAATGGCCTGGAAATGCCATTGGGACGAAGGGATGGACACCGTTGGACTGCCCTATCGATGCATCGCTGATTGCACGCACGAAAGGCTTTCTTGACCCCGAGGAAGGCCAGACGCTATTTGAAATCGCCAGGACGGCCAGCCGATTGGGGCCTTGTCTGGAGATCGGGAGCTACTGCGGCAAATCCTCCCTTTACCTGGGTGCCGGCTGCCGCGAAAACGACGCCATTCTCTTTTCCATCGATCATCATCGGGGCAACGAAGAGCAGCAGCCCGGCGAAGCCTACTGCGACCCCGACCTCGTGGATGCCCGCAGCGGCCGCATCGACACCTTCGCTTTTTTCAGGGAAACCCTCGACCAGGCCGATCTCGAAGACACGGTCGTGCCCATTGTCAGTCGTTCCGGCACGGCGGCCCGCCAATGGGCGACCCCCCTGGGCCTGGTGTTCATCGACGGCGGCCACACCTTTCCGGCCGCCTTCAGCGATTACAATGCCTGGAGCGGCCACCTCATGCCGGGGGGCTACCTCCTGATCCACGATATCTTTTTTGATCCGGCCGAGGGGGGGCAGGCACCCCGTCATATCTATGAACTGGCCTGCCGGTCGGGGCTGTTCAACGATCTCGGGATTGTGAGGACGCTGGCCGTACTGCAGCGCCGCACCGTCACCATGCTGCCGGCCGATTTGCCGACATAGGGCTGCCGCCCAACCGAATTCTTGCCTTTTTGCCCCCTTGAATCCTCAGAAATTGTTTGACCCGGATATGTCATTAAATATCCGGGTTAACGCTTGTTGGAACGCCGCCAGATCTTCATCTTTTCAGCCTCTTTGATCAGATCGTCACGAAAATCCGGATGGGCGATCTGGATGAGTTTTTCGGCCCGCATCCAGGTGGGGCAGGCCGTCATGCGGGCGGCCCCGTATTCGGTCACGATATAATCCACCATCTGGCGGGGGATCGTGACGGCCGTGCCCTCGGGAAAGCGGGGCAGGATCCGCGAATGGACGGTTCCGGCGGCGTCGGTAAAGGTGGAACTCAGGCAGATGAAGCTTTTCCCGCCCTCGGACCATGTGGCCCCCAGAACGAAATCCCACATGCCGCCGTTGCCAGATATCTGGCTGCCGGCCATGTTTTCGGCATTGACCTGGGAGAGCAGGTCCACCTGGACGGCGTTGCAGATGCTGATCATGTTGTCGTTGCGGCTGATGATGCGCGGATCGTTGGTGTAGTCCACGTTGTAGGCGGCCAGGGCCGGGTTGTTGTTCATGAAGTCGTACATGCGCTGGCTGCCGATGGCAAAGGTATAAACGCAGCGGTGACGGTCGATGGTCTTGCGCGATCCGTCCATGCGGCCGGATGCGATCATGTTGACATAGGCGTCTACGAACATTTCGGTATGGCCGCCGAGATGCTTGAGGTCGCTTTCCGCGATCATTTCCCCAACGGCGCTGGGCATGCCGCCGATGCCCAACTGGATGCAGCATCCGTCGTGGATGTGGGCCATGATTTGACGGGCGACCTTGCGGTCGGTCGCCGTGGGCGAGACGACAGGGGCATCGAAAAGGACCTGGTCTTCCGGGGCCTCGACGATATGGTCCACCCGGGAGATGTGAATCGATTCTTCGCCGCCGCCCAGGCAAACCGGCTGGTTGGGATTGACTTCCAGGATGACGATGTCCGCGGCTTCGATGGTGGCGGATGCAGCCGATGTCTGGGGACCCAGGTTGAAGTAGCCGTGGCTGTCCATGGGGGCGACCTGGCAGATGGCGATCCATTTGCGCCGCCGCTTCATATCGTTGCGGTCGTAGTCCCAGGACCGATAGCGGCGACCTGTCTCCTGCTCACGATAGTAGGCCGGAGCGCGATGGTACTGGATGGGGGAGTAAAAGGCCGGCGCCACCTGCTGGTGCATGATGCGGGTCAGTTTGCTCCAGTGCCAGTCCATGTAGATGAAGCTTTCGGGGTAATTGATGACGGCCGGTATGGGCGGGACGGAAACGGCCGTATAGATGCTGACATTTTGCAATTCGTCGGCCCGGCGCGCCAGGGCCAGGTCGCAGACCACGGGCTTGCCGTTAAAGAAACCATAATCCACGACATCCCCGGACGCCACGACCTTGACGGCTTCGTCGGCCGTGACACACCGGCGACGGTATTCTTCACGATAATCCATAACATCCTCCTATGCTGATTTGATCGCGGATTTTTAGTACTTACTCAGCAATTAATCAAGGCTTATTTCGATCGGCGTCCAAGAAGACGGAAGGGTATTGGGGCCGCGCCAGGAGGGATGGCCCCATGGCGGTGAATTTTTGAAACGCTTCAGAGCGGTTTGTGGAAATAGAGCACCAGGCTTTTCCCGAGGATCGGGTTCAGGAGGCGGTCGAGCTGTCGCGTCAGAGGCGGATGCTGCAGGATATCCCAGGTCAAAAAGCGATGGTAAAGGTTGACCGGGAGGGAATCGTCGCGGGTGGGGCCCACCAGGCACTTTAGCCACCAGTAGGGGACATGCAGGCTATGGGCGTAGTGATCCCGGTACAGGGTGAGGCCCGTGCGCGTCATCATGTCGACCAGATCTTTTTTACGGTAGATGCGTACATGGCCTTGGTTGGCCTGATGGTATTCGCTGGAAAGTATCCAGCAAATTTTTTCCGGAAAATAACGGGGCACGCTGACCACCAGATGGCCGCCGGGTTTTAAAACCCGCACCAACTCGCGGGCGGCTTGGTGATGATCGGGAATGTGCTCCATGACTTCGCTGCAAATGACGGCATGGAAATAGGCATCCGGGAACGGCAGGCGGCGGACATCGGCGGCCGACAGGCACCAGCAGCCGCCCCCGTGCTCTCCCAGGCGGTCATGGAATTCGAGTCTGCCCCGGGCCTGTTTCAGGTCCTCAGGGTTGAGATCCGCCCCCACGGCGGTGATGCCTTGCAGGCGATAGGCTTCGCAGGTGTGGCGGCCGCTGCCGCAGCCGATATCGAGCAGGCGTTGTCCCGGGCGAAGGCCCAGGCGGCTAAGGTCGGCGGTGATCATCAATGACCTCCCTGTAGACGGCAATGGTTTTTTCCGCCGCCCGCTGCCAGGTAAAGTGGGCCTGGACCCGCTGGTAGCCTTGCTGTCCCATGGCCGCGGCTTTATCCGGATGGTCGAGAAGATCCTCGATGGCGGCGACCAAAGCTGCGGAATCCCGCGGCGGGACCAATATGCCGGCGTCCCCCACCACTTCGGGCAGGGCGCCGCCGGTGGTGGTGATGACCGGCACGCCGCAGGCCATGGCTTCGCCGGCCGGCAACCCGAAACCCTCATACACCGATGGGACCACCGCCATGCTGGCACGGGCATACTGGCGGACAAAGGCGGCATCGCTGATACGGCCAGTAAAGGTCACGTGGTCGGCCAGATCCAGTTTACGGACCAGGCGTTCAATCGGGCCGTTGGGTTTGGGCTGCCCGATGACCACCAACTGTACCGGCCGGCGGGAGCGCAAGGCTGCCACGGCCTCCAGCAGGTAGGCCAGCCCCTTCAAGGGGGTGTCCGCACTGTTGGTGACGATGATACGGTTGTTCTCCCGTGGGACATCGGGTCGTGGGTGGAATATTGCCGTGTTGATGCCGTTGGGTACGATCCGAAAGCGTTCCCGGGGAATGCCGAAATCGTTGCGGATGTCCTCACGGGCGCATTGGGAGACCGTCAGGATACGGGAAAGGGTGCGGGCGACCCGTTTTTGCATGTGGATAAACGAATACCAGCGCAGCTGCTTCAGTTTGCGCCAGAAATAGCGTTCGGCCCGGACAGCGATTTTACGGTCCACGGTAATGGGATGGTGAATCGTGGCCAGGGTCGGCCAGCGGCGGCTCAAGGCCCACAGGCCATAGGAGAGGCTCTGATTGTCGTGGATGACATCGTAGCGGTGGCCGTTTTGCTGCAGGAAATGGTAGGCCTGAAAACCGAAAAGAAAGGGCTCGGGAAATCCCATGGTGGACACATTGAGCCATTCGTACAGATTCGCCATCCGCTTCAGTTCATGCAGTTTCGGCAAACGGAAAGGATCGGCGGGGTTGTAGAGATCCAGTGACGGGACCCGGTGCACCGGAATATCCGCATCCAGTTGCGGGTCCGGCGGGCCGGACAGCACTTCGACCCGGTGGCCGAGATCCACCAAAGCCCGGCTCAGTTGTTTGAGGTAGACCCCCTGACCACCGCAATGCGGATTGCTGCGGTAGGAGAGAAGACAAATGTGCAACGGTCGATTCATGCGTATGGTGTCAGACCGGCGTGCCGGTCATCCTTACCCCCTAAACGGCTTTGATTCCTTCCTGGCCGACCGGAAAAAGATCCCATGGTTTAAGTCGGCACCTAAAACGAGCCGGCAGAGTAGCGCTAGCGCCGGTTCGGGTCAAGCCCTTTCTGGCGAACGGGAATTCGGAGCCAAGCCAGGGGTTGAATCCCGGGAGATCCAACGGTATGATCGAACCCCACAGGCCGACCCGATTCCCCCTCGACAGTGAACGCTGCAGACCATGGAGGTTGCGTTTGATGCAGAAGAATTGGCCCGACCGCGTTACCCTGATGGAAGTCGGACCGCGCGATGGTTTCCAGTTCGAACCGCACATCATCCCGACCGATCTGAAAGCGGCGGTGGTGGCGGGCCTGATTGAGGCCGGACTCACCCACATCCAGGTCGCCTCCTTCGTGCATCCGAAGCGGGTGCCGCAGATGGCCGATGCTGAAGACTTGATACAACGCCTGCCGCAATTGGATCATGTCCACTATAATGGTCTCGTTCTCAATTCACGCGGGCTCGAGCGGGCCCTGGCCGCGCAACTGCCTTCGGTGGAAATTTCCATCTCCGCCAGCGATACCCACAGCCGGCGCAACAGCAATATGGCGTTTGAAGAGGCCCTAAACCAGGGGATGCGTATGATTCGCAGGGCCAAGGCGGCCGGTCTCTATGTCCGGGCCGGCGCCCAGTGCGCCCTGGGCTGCGTTTACGAAGGGCCCGTGGCCCCGGAACGGGTGACGGACATCCTGAGGCGGTTCCGTGATCAGGGTGCCGACGCGGTGGTGGTTTCGGACACCACCGGCATGGGGTCGCCGGTCTCCCTTAGACGTCTTCTCGATTACCTTCTGCCCGCCGTTGAACCGCTGCCGGTTGTGCTGCACCTGCATGATACCCGGGGCACCGGGCTGGTCAATATGATGGCGGGCTTGGAGCGCGGGATCGACCGCTTTGACACAGCCCTGGGCGGTATGGGCGGGTGTCCCTTCATTGAGGGGGCGGCCGGCAACATCGCCACCGAAGATGCGGTCAACCTTCTGGACATGCTGGGTATTGCCACCGGTGTTGATTGGCGCCGGGTGGCGGTCTGGGCACGGAAGCTGGAAACGGTTATCGGCCGGCAGTTGCCCGGGAAGATGTTGCGGGTTATTCCCCGGAGCACCGGGAATACCCCCCCTTCCGACAATGTTGCTTGACCCCATAGGAACCCCCTTCAACTTCGAGAGGAGCACCGTATGAAACAGCTGCAAGGTAAAGTTGCCCTGGTAACGGGTGCGGCCATGGGCATGGGTGAAAAGATGGCTGAATTGCTTTTGGCGGAGGGCTGCCGGGTCGCCCTGGTGGATATTAACGCCGATGCCCTGGAAAAAACTCGCCAGGTGCTGGCAGGGCAGGGTGAGTGCCAGGCCTTTACGTGTGATATTGCCGATCGCGAACAGGTCAAGGCTCTGGCGTCGAGCGTCATGCAAACCATGGGGGACGTCAACGTCCTGGTGAACAATGCCGGCATCGTCCGGGCGGCGCCGCTTTTGGATCTGGCCGACGAGGATATCGAAGGGATGATTCGCATCAATCTCACGGCCCAGTTCTGGATGTGCAAGGCCTTTTTGCCCGGGATGCGGCGGGCCGGTTCCGGGCATATTGTCAACATGGCCTCCGCCGGCGGGCTTCTCGCCATTCCCTCCCTCACGGCCTATTGTGCCAGCAAGTTCGGCGTGGTGGGCTTTTCGGACGCCCTGCGCCAGGAATTGAAAAAAGAGCGGCTTCCCGTCGGGGTGACGTGTGTCTGTCCCAATACGGTCAATACGGGGATGTTCGAGGGTGCTGCCACCGTGCGCGGTACACGCATGCTGCGACCCGAAAATGTTGCGGCCCAGGTGGTGCGGGCCATTCGCCGCAACCAGCCCCTGGTGGGTGTCCCCTCTTTCCCGGTGGCGGTATTGACGCCGCTGTTGAAAGCCCTTCTGCCCGTGGCGGCGATGGACCGGATCAATGCCTTGATGGGCATGTGGCACGTCAACGATACCTGGCAGGGGCGATCGGCCGTTTGAGGCTCCGGCCCGCAATGGGGCTCGAAGTACTTGCGGAATTCTTGACAAAGCGTGAATAATATGAAATTTTATTAAGTTACAGTAAGTTACTCCCCCAACGGGTTGGTTTCCAGGGATGGATACGGGTGCCGTCATCACAGCCCGTCTGATCAACGCGCAGCTTTGTTACGGAACCGGGTGTAGCGTCAGAATGGATGCCGAACAGCAAAAAGAAACGCTTCTCTTCGTCGATGACGAAGAGAATATTCTCGATATCGCCAGCGAATATTTCACGTTCAAAGGCTTTGAGGTGCTCACCGCCCGCAACGGCCGCGAGGCCGTGCAAGTGCTGGAATCCGAGCGTGTGGATTGCTGTTTCACGGATATCAACATGCCTGAAATGGACGGACTGGCCCTGGCCGAACATATCCACCACACGGACAACACCATCCCGGTGATCGTGATGACCGGGTATCCCTCTCTCGACAATACCATTGCCACCCTGAAAAACGGCGTCGTGGATTTTTTGATCAAACCGGTCAACCTGGAGCAGATGGAGTTGGCTGTGCGCCGTGTCCTGCGCCAGCGCCGCCTGTTTGTGGAAAATATCCTGCTGCAGAAAGAGGTCGAGCAGAAGGAGCGTCTGGAGAAGCTTAATCGCGAGCTCGTCTACAAGGTCGAGGAACTCAATCTGGTCAACCGGATCATGCGGGATTTTGCCGCCATCGGATCAACGACCGATGTCTTCAAATGCGTGGTGGACATGACCATTGAAGTGGCCCACGCCGACTGGGCCCAGTTCCTGGTGATGAACGAGCATGTCGAGACCCCTTTCGAGGTGGTCTCGGCAGGTAACGGCGTGGTGCCGGGCGCCGGGGATGTGCGCCTCCCGGACGATCTTGTGGCCGGTGTCGTGCGTGACGAACTGCCGCTCCTGGTGAAAGACCGCCAGTGCGTCGATGGCCTTCCCGGCAATGTGCGCTCGGCCTTGTTGGTGCCCATGAAGATCAGGGAAAAAGTCTTCGGCGTGTTAACTGCCGTGGTTTGCCGCGGTGATCTGCATTTTTCCGAAAAAGACCTCTACTACCTGTCCTATATCGCCCGCAACGCGGCCCGGTCTATTGAAAACCTGGCCCTTTACGAAAATATTTACCAGAACCTCTTTTCGACCCTGTATGCCTTCGTCAACGCCATTGAGGCCAGAGACCCCTATACCCAGCAGCATTCGGAGCGAGTGGCCCGCCTGGCGATCCTGCTGGGCCAGGAGATGAACTGTTCCCCCGAAGAACTCGACATCCTGCATTTTTCGGGGCATCTGCACGACATCGGGAAGATCGGCATCCGGGATGATATTCTCCTGAAGTGCAGCGGGTTGACGGCCGAAGAATATGAAAAAATAAAGGAGCACCCCCAGATCGGTGCCAATATCGTCGGACAACTGGGCCTGTGGGATCGTGAAAAAGACATCATCCGCTACCATCACGAACATTTTGACGGCACCGGCTACCCGGAGGGACTGAAGGGCGAAGAAATTCCGTTTTTGTCCCGGCTGCTGGCCGTGGCGGATGTTTTTGATGCCATGGCCTCAGGGCGTGCCTACCGCAAGAAAATCGAAGAGTCCGTGGTGCTCGAAACCATCCGCGATCGTGCAGGCACCCACTTTGATCCCCGGGTCGTTGAAACCCTCCTGCGTCTCCATCAGGAAGGCAAGCTTCCTTCCGCCGCGGACAACTGATCACCGCGACGCGCCTCCCAACATCAGACAAAAATTTTAACCATCCGCGAGGGGCTACCGGCAGCCCTGCTGACCCGAACATTTCATGAAATTTTTCATAAACGCTGCAGGACCTTGCTCTCTTCACCCTGGTCAAGATCATCCAGGGCAAACGCGAGGGCCGCTTCCAGGAGGGTGGATTTGTTGTCCACGGCAGCACCGGCCAATTTGAGCTCATGAAACTTACGGTCAAAGCGTTCGATGACTTTGAGCGAAAGATAGAAGCCGGCTTTTTTCTTGGATTTCGCTGCCGGCATAGAGCTGCCGCCGGTCGCTGCGCTGACCGGATCGACAGGATCGGCGTCAAAAAAATCAGGCAGATTTTTGGGATCGGGCATCATCTCGGATCCTCCTTACCAGCTGATTGTAATCCATGGCACCGGCGGCATGACGGCTGTGTTCGAAAATGCTTTTGCCGCATGAAGGGGCCTCGGTCAATCGCACATTGTAATGAATAGGTTCGCAGATTTGCTTGCTGAACAGACGGCGTAGCACGTTGTAGATTTCGGAGCTGTGACGGGTGCGCCGGTCGAAAAGGGTGGGCAGCACATATTTCAATTGCAACTCCTGGTTCATACGCTGGGCTGACATCAAGTAGCCGAAGAAGGTTTTCAGGCCTTCCAGGGCAGGGCCCTGCAGGGCGACCGGACAGAGGACCTCGGTGGCTGCCATAAGGATATTGACGCTCAGGACGTCCCAGCCCGGCGCACAGTCGAAAATCAGATAGTCCAGGGCGCCATCCCGGGGAACCAACGATTTGGCCAGGACCTTCTGACGAATATCCCGGGGCTGTTCGCCCAGCCAGTTTTTGAGTTCCACCAGACGGATGCCGCCGGCCAGCAGCCATAAATTTTCCCGCGCCGGGAAAAGGGTTTCCTGTTTGGCGACCGTATGGCCCTCTGTATTGGTTCCCGTAATGAACTCATAAAGGCCGTAGGGGGGATCTACGCCCAAAAATTTAGCGGTTTGTCCCTGGGTGTCACAATCTACGATCAGGACGCGATAGCCCGCCAGAGCCAAACCGTGGGCCAGATTGACAGCGGTGGTGGTCTTTCCGACGCCACCTTTGGCCATTGCAACAGCAATTTTGCGCATGGGTCTCGAATACCTCCTTCTTCTTATGTAGAATTCTTCTGTTATACTATTCTGTCGCATACCGCAACCTTTGTTGACATGGTTCGGATTCAAAAATATAGTTCAAAAAATAAATGGACGATGAATCAGGTTTTCCCAACCGCATTTTACGCTTATTCGAATCGTTACAGGTACCCCGCATTTCATGAAATCCGACCCGAAATATCCGCGTGCGGAAGCATCTGATTCCCCCGGCAGCACCCGCCAGGACCCGGCATCGCGCCCCGGCGATCGGCCACACCATGAAGATGCCACCGCGGTTGCCTTCGCCCGCCTGGAGCGTGAACGCCAAGCCTTTCATATCATCACCGAGGCCGCCCTATCGAATTCTGAATTAACGGAAATCATTAAAAAAATTCTTGAAGACCTTCTGGATTTACTGGGGTTCGACTTCGCCTCTCTGCGGCTTTACGACCATCGGACCCGTCTGCTGCACCCAACGGCCATTGCCGGACGCCAGGTGCAAACCATGCCGGACAGGTTTCCCCCCCAGTCCATCGACGACCCTTATTACCTAGGGGCCTTTGTGGCCCGGGAGAACCAACCGGTATTTGCGCCCGTCCTCGAAAATCATCCCCTTGCCACGTCGCATGCCATACGCATCCAGGAACTCGGGCTGCTGGGGGTCATTGCCCATCCCCTTGTGAACGCCGGGGGAGAGCTGATTGGGGTGGTGCAACTGCATTCCAGTGCTTCGAGGCCGAGCCGACCGGGGGATCGCACCTTTTTTGAAACCGTGGCCCGGATGCTCGGCACCATTATCGAACACCGCCGGGCCGTGGATGCCCTCAAGGAAAGCGAACAGGGCTATCGCTCGCTTTTCGAGAATGCTCCTGCCGCCCTATGGGTGGAGGACTTCTCCGGGATTAAACATTACCTGAACCAGTTGCGGGCGAAGGGGGTCAACGACCTGGACGCCCATTTCAAAGCCCATCCGGGGGCTCTGGCCGATTGTGCCGCGCGGATCAAGGTGTTGGACGTCAACCGCCAGGCCATCGATCTCTTCCAGGCGCCAGACAAGCAGGCCCTTATGTCCGGTTTGGCGCAAATCGTGACACCCCAATCCCTGCAGGCCATGGCTGGAGAACTGGTGGTGATCGATGCCGGCGGCAAAGGGTCCACCACCGAGATCGTGAACCTCACGCTGGCCGGTGAAAAACGGCAACTGATCATGCAGTGGTTCGTGGCGCCGGGCCACGAAAAGGATTACGGGCGGGTTTTCCTCTCTTTCCTGGACATCACCGAGACCCGGGCCTTGGAAGCGCAGTTGCTCCAGGCCCAGAAAATGGAATCCGTGGGGACCCTGGCCGGTGGTATTGCCCATGATTTCAACAATATCATGCAGGCCATCAGTGGGTATACCCAACTCATGCTGTGGGATCGTGGACCGGAGGATCCGGACTATCTCAATCTGCGGGCCATCGAAAAAGCCGCCGACCGGGCCAGCAAACTGACCCGCCAGCTGCTGACCTTCAGCCGCAAGGTCCCCAGTGCACTGAAACCGGTCAACCTCAACGCGGAAATTGAAGCCGTCCGGGCCATCCTGGTGCGGACGATTCCCAAGATGATCCGTATCGAGTGCCGTTTGGATTCTGACCTAAGCATCATCAATGCTGACCGCTCCCAGATCGAGCAGGTTTTGATGAATATCGGGGTCAATGCCAGCCATGCCATGCCCGACGGTGGTCGTCTGGTCTATGAAACCCGCAATGTCGAACTGGACCGAACTTTTTACCTGGCCCATCCGGAAGCCTCCGAAGGGCCGCACGTCCTGCTGAGCATTGCGGATACGGGGCACGGCATGGATGCGGAGACCCGGCGACGTGTTTTCGAGCCTTTTTTTACCACCCGTGACATCGGCCAGGGCACCGGACTGGGCCTGGCCATGACTTACGGGATCGTCAAGAATCACGGCGGCCACATCTACTGCGAGAGCGCGCCGGGCCAGGGAACCTGCTTCAGGATATACTTCCCGGCACTTCGAAAAGTGCAAGCGCCTGCGGCCAAAGACACCGACAGAAAAACCATCGCTCCCTCGGGCACGGAAACCATCCTGGTGGTGGACGACGAAAAGGCGGTCCTCGATTTGGCCGAAGCCATGCTGAAACGCTTTGGCTACGGTGTCATCCGGGCCGAAAATGGTGAAGCGGCGTTGGCGGCCATGGCAGAGAGGGCCGGTGAGGTCGGCCTGGTCATTCTGGATCTCAATATGCCCGGCATGGGGGGGCAGAACTGCCTTGAAGCCCTTCAGGAGCGCTTCCCGGCGGTGCCGGTTCTCGTGGCCAGCGGCTATTCCCCCAATGGATCCATGCAGGATACGCTGGCCTCCGGGGCGGCCGGTTTCATCGGCAAGCCCTATCAACTCCAGAAAATGCTCAAGACAGTGCGCCATCTCTTGGATTCGACCAAAGTCCTGTAGGGGGTCACGGAAAGCATCAGGCCTGGGCCTCGTCTACGGACTTGACCCACAGGCCATTCGAGATCGGACGGATGTCGACTTCCATCAGCTACGAAGCTATTTTGTACCGACGGCATGCCCTAATGAATCAATAATGATTCAACATTCTGAGATCGATATCAGAAAGATGATCAATGCGAAGAAACGATAAAGCGATGCGCGATGCGGCCGACATCCGGTCCGTCATTGAAAATGCCCGTGTCTGCCGGCTGGGCATGGTGGACGGCGACAAACCCTATGTGGTGCCCCTTTGTTTTGGTTATGATGGGGAATCCCTTTATTTCCATGGTGCTCTGAAAGGCCGGAAGATCGACGTCCTTCAGCAGAACCCCAATGTGTGCTTTGAGTTCGATGCCATTTCTGAAACCATCACTGCCGAAGATCCCTGCGGCTGGAGTATGCAATACCGCAGCGTGATTGGTTTCGGAAAAGCCGAACTGGTCGAAGACGCCGCCGGGAAACGCGAAGCGTTAAAGATGATCATGGCGCAATATAGCGAGGGGACCTTTACGTTTCCGGAAAACAAAGTTGCGGGGACGGCCGTCATCAGGGTTGCCATCGATAGCATGACCGGCAAACAATCCGGAGTTGAATAAGCGTCCAATAATAGGAACGTGAGGCGGCCGGCGCAAGCGCTTTAATCGGCACGCATTCCCCCAACGGACACCTGAAGCAGCCCCTCAGCATGCCCGTATATCCATTATCCCGGCAAACGGGTGTGGCCGCATGGATCCCACGGCCGCCTTTCCCATCCAAACCCTGATTCACCACCCGTCCCCCATGTTACATCCTGATATGGCGCGGACAGGTAATGGCCGTGCCGCTTGGTATGAAAAAGTGGCGTCTGGCCCTTGCACTTGGCGGCATTCCAAGCTAAAGAGATCCGCCAGATTACTGGAACCTGACAACGTGTATTTTTGGTTGCACTGGAGTTGATATGACCGAACCGACGAATGAATTCGATATCCGCAGGCAGAAGCTGGCGAAAATGGCCGCTTCCGGCGAAATTGTCTACAAAGACCGCTATCCCGTGACCCATGATCTGGCCGAGGCCCGTCTTCTAGAGGACGGTACGGAAAATGTATCGGTGGCCGGGCGTATCGTCAGTCTTCGCAAGATGGGCAAGATGATTTTCGGGCACCTGTCCGACATCGACGGAAAATTTCAGTTTTTGATGAAAAAAGATTTTGTCGAGGCCACCTTCCAGAAGTTCAAGGACACGGTGGACATCGGGGATTACGTCGGCATCGAGGGTGAAATTTTCACCACCCGGACCGAGGAAAAGACCATTGTCGTCCGAAATTGGGGCCTGCTCTCCAAGTCCCTGCGGCCGCTGCCGGAAAAGTTTCACGGCATCACCGACAAGGAACAGAAATACCGCAAACGCTATCTGGATTTGATCTCGTCACCCGAATCGGTTGCGCGTTTTCAGTTGCGGACCAGGTTCATCAACACGATCCGCGACTATCTCAACACCCATAAATTTATCGAGATCGATACACCGGTGTTGATCAACAAGGCCAGCGGTGCCCTGGCCAAACCCTTCAAAACCCATAACAATGCGCTGGATATCGACATCTACATGCGCATTGCGCCGGAAACCTACCTGAAGCGCGCCATTGCCGGGGGCTACAACCGGGTCTACGAATTCGCCCGCTGCTTCCGCAACGAGGGCATCGACCCCTCCCACCTGCCCGACTTTACGATGCTGGAATATTATGCCGCCTACTGGAACTACGAAGACAACATGGCCTTCACCGAAAAAATGATCAAGGCGGTTGTCGCGGAAACCATCGGCGGTTTGAAGTTTACCTACCAGGGCACGGCCATCGATCTGGACGGCGACTGGGAGCGGAAATCCTTCCGGGAGCTCATCCGGCAGGATTGCGGCATCGACCTGCTGGAAGCCAATGACAAGGCCAAACTCGTGGCCGTCATCGAGGCCAACGGCATCACCATCGAGCGGGACATCAAGGACCCGAGCATCGGCTACGGCACATTGGTGGACCTGCTTTACAAAAAGGTGTCACGGCCCAAGCTGGTCAACCCCACCTTCCTGACCGAACACCCCATCGACATCTCCCCGCTGGCGCGGAAAAACGATGACAACCCGGCCATTGTCGACCGCTTCCAACTGGTGATCAACGGCTGGGAGATGGTCAACGCCTATTCGGAGCTGATCGATCCCATCGACCAGCTGCAACGGTTTCAGGGCCAGTTGGAAGCCCGGGAGCAGGGCGACATGGAGGCCATGGAAACGGACGAGGATTTCGTGACCTGCATGGAATACGGCATGCCGCCCATGTCCGGCTGGGGCATGGGCATCGACCGGTTCGTGGCCCTCCTGACTGACACGGAGCACCTGCGGGATGTGGTGCTGTTTCCCCTCCTCAAGCCCGAGCAATAAGGCGCCGGGCACGACGCCTCCCTTACGAGGCCTGATGCGATTATTGGCATCAGGCCTTTTTGTGTTTTCCATCCCGGCCGAAAGCCATGCCACCATGAATTCATCATGTCGGCGGGTGTGGGCGCCACGCCCCTGTGCGTCAGAAAGCCGGCATCATTTTCCACCCCATACCACCCGACCGCATACGACCCGTCCATATTTATAAATCGTGCCCACCCATAAAAGGCGTCTTTTGGCTCCTGGCGGCGTTTTTGCTCGTTTTCAATCCTCGCAATAGCGCGCTATTCCTCCGGTTTAAAACGCGCTCGGGCCTTGCCAGGAGCCAAAATCTACCCTTTATGGACGGACACTAAATAATGTCTCAAGTTGTTGTCCCGACCGGTCGATATAGATGCTTTGAGAATATGTGCCTGCGTGTCCTCTTTTGATTTAAGCGCACCGGCAGCATCCTCGTTCATTGCGGATCTATACGGATTATTTCTGTCGTAACAATCTCAGGACCGCCGGGACTGGGGCAGTTTGGCGGCGATGGATACTATCAATACCCTGAAGGAGTGTACTTCGCATGATGAAACGGATTTCCATTCGGAACAAAATGATTGTCCTGACCACGCTCGTCCTGGCCATGTTCGTGGCCCTGGGTGGTTTCGCATCCCTGACCATCGATAAGGCCAAGCAAACCGGTATCGATGAAGCCGGTAAACTCATGCTGGCCGGCCAGAAGGCCAAGCTGCAAGTGGCCACCCACACGATTGCATTGGCGCTGGGTCAGTTGCTGCAGGGCGTGTCCGATGAAGACCAGAAAACCGCAATGATTCGCAAGGCCATCGATCCGATTCGGTTCGAGGAGGACACGTCGGGATACTATTTCGTCTACAAGGGGACCACCAATGTCGCTTTACCCCCCAAGAAGGAATTGCAGGGCAAGAATCTCGGTGATTTGAAGGATAAAAACGGCGTTTATCTGGTGCGTGATCTCCGGGATAAAGCTCAAAGCGGGGGCGGTTTTGTTGAGTATGTTTGGCCCAAGCCGGGAGCCGGCGACCAGCCCAAGCTGAGTTATGCCGAATTGATTCCCGGAACCAATACATGGATCGGCACCGGGGTCTATATCGACAATATCCAGAAGGGTCAGGCGAGCATTGATAAGCAGATTTCCTCAGGCGTCAGACGGGACAGCCTGGTCATGTTTGGTGTTTCCTCTGCCATTCTGGTAATGATTATCCTGGCCATGGTCTTCATTGCCCGCAGCATCATCAAACCGTTGAAGATGATTTCATCAAACATGAACAATGCCTCGGACCAGGTCTCGTCCGCATCCGCCCAGGTGTCTTCAAGCGGCCAACTGCTGGCCGAAGGTTCCACCGAACAGGCGGCTTCCATCGAAGAAACCTCTTCTTCCCTCGAAGAGATGGCCTCCATGACCCGCCAGAATGCGGACCATGCCGGCCAAGCCAATGCGCTCATGAAAGATGCCGGTGAGGTGATGCAGAAAGCCAGCGGTGAGATGCAGGAGTTGACCCAGTCCATGAAGGATATTTCCCAAGACAGTCAGGAAACCCAAAAGATTGTCAAGACCATCGACGAGATCGCGTTCCAGACCAACCTTCTGGCGCTCAACGCAGCGGTGGAGGCGGCCCGGGCCGGTGAAGCCGGGGCCGGTTTCGCCGTGGTGGCCGATGAGGTGCGCAATCTGGCCATCCGGGCGGCCGAGGCGGCTCAGAACACCACCGTCCTTATCGAGGGGACTTCCGGGAGGGTTCAAACCGGGGCGGCTCTTGTGCAGCGGACGAATGAAGCCTTTGTCGAAATTGAAAACGCCACCGCAAAGGTCGGGAACCTGGTGGAAGAAATTGCCACCGCCTCCAGTGAGCAGGCCAGCGGGGTGGATCAGATCAACCGGGCCGTGACCGAGATGAACCAGGTCGTGCAGCAAAACGCCGCCACCGCCGAAGAATCGGCCAGTGCCTCCCAGGAGATGTCCGCCCAGGCGGAGCAGATGCACGCCATGGCCAATGAACTGGTGGCACTGGTGGAAGGTGGCAAGGCATCGATGACGGCACCGGGGGCTTCGGCCAAGCCAATCCACGGGAAAAAACCGGCGACCCGACCGAAAACCATGGCTGTCGCCAAGGATGCCGAAGCGGTCATCCCCTTTGACGGTGATGAGGCGTTTCAGGATTTTTAAGCTGGATATCGATCAGGTGCCGACAACCCGGGACGTTGCTTTGCCGGAGTAGGTGGCCTGAGACCGATACCGTCTCAAGAATTATGTTTCATTTTCACCGCTAGATACGGCCGTCCGGCATTTTGTCTGGGCGGCCGGAAGGCTAGTTTCACGTTTTTGACCGCCATATCGTATTGAAAATCCATCAAATCTGTCACCGAGATGACCCGACGTGGCCACACGTTGCGTTAAATAGTGTTCGTCCAGAGATGGTAGATTTTGGTTCCGAGCAAGGTCTGAGCGATTTTTCCCGATAGACGGGACTTCCCGCCTGATTTATTCTCTGCGGTGGGTGGAAACCGCAGGAATAGTGGACTATTTCGAGGATTTCAAAAGAGCGAAAACGCCGCTCGGGGCCAAAAGATGCCTTTTATGGATGGACACTAAATAATTGTTTTGCCCCTAACACTGTGCTAACAATTCGCTAACATTATGGCATGTCAGCGTTCGGGGCGGGTCTCAAGGCCGGCCCCGCTGTTTATGGGCAGACTGTCGCTATGGGGGCGGTCGGAGGCAGACAACTTTCAGCTTGGGGTAGGCATGGAACTATATGGCTTTGCCGTGGCGCTGCTGTTCGCCATTGCCATTGCAGACTTGATGGTGGGCGTCAGCAACGACGCGGTCAATTTCCTCAATTCTTCCGTGGGCTCCCGGGTGGCGCCGCGCCACATCATCATGATCGTGGCCAGCTTGGGCATCCTGGCGGGCGTGACGTTCTCCAGCGGTATGATGGAAGTGGCACGCAAAGGTATTTTCCATCCCAGTTTTTTCCTGATGCCGGAATTGATCACGATTTTTCTGGCCGTCATGATTACCGATATCCTCCTGCTGGATCTTTTCAACACCTTCGGTCTGCCCACCTCGACCACGGTATCCATCGTGTTCGAGCTCCTCGGGGCGGCCATTGCCGTATCCCTGGTCAAGATTTTCCACAGCGACCAGAGTGTCATGGCCCTGGCGGATTATATCAATACGAGCAAGGCCCTGGCCATCATTGCCGGTATCCTGCTCTCCGTGGGCATTGCCTTTGTCTGTGGCGCCGTGGCCCAGTTCGCCACCCGCCTGGTGTTTACCTTCAATTATGAAAGGCAATTGCGGCGTTACGGCGGGTTGTGGGGCGGGCTGGCCCTTTCCATGATCACCTATTTTATCCTGATCAAGGGGTCCAAAGGGGCTTCCTTCATGTCGCCCCCCATGGTGGCCTGGATCAAGACCCATACGTGGACCCTTATCGGGGCCGGTTTTGCCGGGTTTACGGTGGTGTTCCAGTTGCTCATGCTCACCACCCGCATCAACATCCTCAAACCCATCGTTTTGACCGGCACCTTTGCCCTGGCCATGGCGTTTGCCGCCAACGATCTGGTCAACTTTATCGGCGTGCCCCTGGCCAGCTTCCATGCGTTCATCCTGGCCAAGACCAGTGCCGACCCGCTGACCATGTCCATGGCGGCGCTCCAGAAATCGGTCCATACCGACACATTCTTTTTGCTGGGTGCCGGAGCCATTATGGTGGCCACCCTGTGGCTGTCCCGCAAGGCCCGCACCGTGACGAAAACCGAGGTCAATCTGGGGCGCCAGGAAGAAGGGCTGGAGCGGTTTGACTCTTCCCATCTCAGCCGTGTCATTGTCCGCATGGTGTCCGGCCTGTTCGAGGCCGTGCGGCGGGTGTTTCCGGAATCTTTCCGCAACCGCATCCGCCGTCGCCTCGACACCAGTGGTTATGAGCCGCCGCCCGGATACGACGGCACCATCCCGGAGTTCGACCTGCTCCGGGCCAGCGTCAACCTGATGGTGGCCAGCGCCCTGGTGAGCTGGGCCACGAGTATGAAGCTGCCCCTGTCCACCACCTACGTGACCTTCATGGTGGCCATGGGGACTTCGCTGGCGGATCAGGCCTGGGGCCTGGAGAGCGCCGTCTATCGGGTCACCGGTGTCCTCACGGTGATCGGCGGGTGGTTTTTCACCGCATTCATGGCCTTTACCGTGGCCCTGACGTTTGCGTTTGCCATCTCATATCTTGGCGGGGGGGCTATTTTCCTGCTGCTGGTCATTGTCGGCCTGCTGATTTTCCGCAATTTTAAAATTCACAAACGCCGCGAAAAGGCCGCCCGGGAGTTGGAAGTGCTGGATCTCAAACGGGTGACCGATGCGGATTTTGCCATCCAGACCTGCTTCGAACACAGCGGCAGCCTCTTGTCCGCCGTGCGGGACAAACTCGATCTTTGTTTCGAGGGCATTTTGACCGAAGACCGCAAACCCCTTAAAAAACTGCGGCGGGAAACGAGCAAGGTCCAGGCGACGTCCAACATCATCGTGGCCAATATCTTCAAGACGCTGCGGCTCCTGCAGCACGAGGATGTGGCCCAGGCCGGAAAATACAGCCACGTCATTTCGGCGTTGCAGGAGATGGCCGAAAGTTTGCGCGATGTCATCATGCGCTGTCACGTGCATACGTCCAACAAGCATGCCCCCCTGCTGCCGGCCCAGAAAAAAGAGCTGCAGAAGATCCGCAAATGCGTGGAAGCCCTGCTGGACGACACGGCCCGCATCCTGCTCAGCCATGAAGCCTTCAAATACCGCGAAGTGGCCGCCCACTACGTGAAGCTCAAGGGACTTCTGGAGATCTATGACGACAACCAGATCGGGCGCATTCGCTCGGGAGAATCCAAAACCCGTTTGAGCATCCTTTTTTACGGGATCAACAATGCCTGCCTGAAGATCAGTGAACAGGCCCTGCTGCTGCTGACCATCTTCGACGAAACCTTCCACCTGGAGGATAAAACGTGACGGGCCGCCAGGCGGCCCGCAACCTTTATTATGGCATGATGGTCCTCAGCGCCTGTCGGCCCCTTTCGAGGCGGATGGTTTTCCTCTGATGTTTACACGCAAAACAATGGCGCCAAGCGAAAGCGGGAACGTCGTTTAGCCCACCCGCTTTTTCTGATACAAGGTATCTGTTTCCAATTATCTGCCATCGTATCGGCATACAGGTGCACGAAGCGGGTTGCCATGCTGAAAACCAGACACAAGGTCTATTTTTGCGATGCCCGGCGTATGCAGATGCTGCCGTCGGCCAGTGTCGATCTCATCGTCACATCGCCGCCCTATCCCATGATCCGGATGTGGGATGCCGTTTTCTGTCAGCAGGACCCCCGCATCGCCGATGCACTGGCGGAGGGGCGACCCAATGATGCTTTTGAAGGCATGCATTGCCTGCTGGATCCGGTGTGGGATGAGGCGTTTCGTGTCCTGAAGCCGGGCGGATTTGCCTGCATCAACATTGGCGATGCCACCCGCAGCATCGATGGCGAATTTGCCCTGTATCCCAATCATGCCAGAATTTTACAGCATCTGGCCCAAGCCGGCTTTACCCTCCTGCCCGATATCCTGTGGCGTAAACAGACCAATGCGCCCAACAAATTCATGGGATCCGGCGTGCTGCCGGCAGGCGCCTATGTCACCCTGGAACACGAATACATCCTGATCGCACGCAAAGGCCCCAAACGCGTTTTTCAAACCGAGGGCGAAAAGCAAAACCGACGGGCTAGTGCGATATTTTGGGAAGAACGCAATCGTTTCTTCTCCGATATCTGGACGGATATCAAAGGCACTTCCCAAGCCCTTGCCAACAGCGAATTCCGCAAGCGCAGTGCGGCATTTCCGTTGAAGGTGGCCTATCGGCTGGTGAATATGTACTCGGTGCGCGGCGATCTGGTGCTCGACCCCTTTTGGGGCACGGGGACCACCAGTGTGGCCGCCATGGCCGCCGCGCGCAATAGCATCGGTCTTGAAATCGATGCCGATATGGAAAGCCACCTGGACGTCTTTACACAGCAACTTTGCGACAGACTGAATCATTATATCGAAGGCCGGCTGGCCCGACACGTAGCGTTTGTGACCGAACGAATGTCAGCGGACGCCCCCCCGAAACACCGCAACACGGTCTATGGGTTTCCCGTGGTCACCGCCCAGGAAAAAGCATTGATCCTCAATCCGCTCCTGCGGCTGAAGCGGTCCTCCCGCGCCGAAGTCAATGTCGAGTATGATGCCGTCCCCCAGGAAGCATTCTGCCAGGATTGGGAGTCCCTGTTGCCCCGGACAGACCCGGAACGTCCTGCCCAAGCGGCGCGGGTGAAACCCCCTCAGACGGGCCCGGCTCAGATGAAGTTGTTTTAAGCCCGAACATTTCATGAAATATTCGGGTCAGAGCGTCGGCCGGCCACGCGCGGCCGCATTACCATAGATCCAAGGCTTGGCACGGCCGTTTTCCAGGAAGGAAGACCATGTCCGATTTGCCGCCAACCACCATCCTGGCAATCCGCCACGGGGAAACCGTCTGGAATGTCGAGGATCGCTTCCAGGGGCATGAAGACAGCCCGCTGACCGAGACCGGGCGGCGGCAGGTGGATGCCCTGGGGCGCCGATTGCGAGATATGACGTTTGATACGCTCGTCAGCAGCGATCTCGGCCGGGCCCGGGAATCCGCCGGCATCATTGCCGCGCACACCGGGCACGCCGTGGCCACCGACGCGAGGCTCCGGGAGCGCCATTACGGCATCCTGGAAGGGCTCAATCTGCAAGAAATCAACGCCCGCTATGCCGACATCCTGGCGCGTTTCAATGCTGATGACCCGGACTATGTGATCCCCGGCGGTGAAAGCCACCGCATGCATTTCGAGCGCAACTGCTCCTGGCTCGAAGAATGGATTGCCAGCCGGGCCGGTTCCGCCGTGGCCATCGTGGTCCACGGCGGCGTCCTGGACAGTCTCTTCCGTCACGTGGCCTGCCTGCCCCTGGCCCAGCCCCGCTGTTATGTGACCACCAATGCCAGCGTGAGCATATTTGTCCACGGCCATTTTTACGGAACCGACCGGTGGGTGATCCAGACCTGGGGGGATGCGGGTCATCTGGCCGGCATTGGCCATCATCGCGGCCTGGGCTGATTGTCCTGCCTTGATTGGCGTATTATCTTAAAATTATCCGTCCCCATCGATTCGCTCGTCTCCTGCTGCTCCTGCCTTGCTGCCTCATCTCAAAGGCGTCGTTCACCGTCTGCACCGCAAGGAGATCATGATGGTCATCGATGTCTATCAGCAACTGGCATGCCATCTGGATAATTTGCCCGGAGGATTTCCGCCAACCGGCTCCGGTGTCGAATTGCGGATATTACGCCACCTGTTCAGCCCGGAGGAGGCGGCTTTGGCTCTCCATCTGACCCTGATCCCCGAGGAAGCCCGGGTCGTGGCCCGGCGCGCCGGGATCAGCGTTGCAGCGGCCACCCGGCGGCTGGAGGCCATGGCCCGCAAAGGACTGCTGTTCCGGACCGAGGACGTGCCGGGCCGCCCGACCTATATGGCGGCCCAGTATGCCATCGGCATCTGGGAATTCCAGGTGAACCGCCTGACTCCGGCCTTCGTCAGAGATATGGAGGCCTACATTCCCTCTCTTAAAGATACGGCCTGGAAAAGGCCCCAACTCAGGACTATTCCCATCGGACAAAGTCTCCATCATGAGATTGTCGTCTTGCCCCACGAGAAAGCGGAGGCACTGATCGACCATCATGAAAAATTCGCCGTCAATCCTTGCATCTGCCGGCGTGAGCGCCGGCTTGTGGGGGAGGGGTGCGGCAAGCCGGAGGAGGTTTGCCTTACCTTTGGCATCGTGGCTGAATTCATGATTCGCAACGGCTGTGGCCGCGCCAGCGACAAGCAGGAGGTGCTGGCGATCATTCGATGCGCCGATGAATCCGGCCTGGTGCTGCAGCCCGGCAATTCCAGGGAAGTGCTTTACATGTGCTGCTGCTGCGGGTGTTGCTGTGCGGCCCTGCGCACCATCAAGCATTTGCCCAGGCCGGCCGCGTGGGTGGCCTCCCCTTTTGGGGTGGTGTTCAATGGGGAGACCTGCGAAGGGTGCGGTGTCTGCCTGGAGCGCTGTCCAATGGAGGCCATCCGCCGGGTGGACGGGCAGATCGCCGTGGATGTGGATCGCTGTATCGGTTGCGGTCTCTGCGTTTCAACCTGCCCCACCGGATCCCTGACCCTGAAACGCAAGTCCGAAGCGCACCGGGAAAAGATGCCCCGGGATACCGTGGCATCCCTTTACGCCCTCGGACGCGCCAGGGGCAAGCTGGGCCTGGGCAAGGTCTTTAGGATGCAGGTGAAGTCCAAAGTGGACCGCCTCCTGGCGCCACGGTGACCCTTGCATGCCATCGCGTTTTGCGCCCGATTTTCATCATGCTTGGGCTGCGGCCTGGGTCCCCAGGGTTTTCCACACCCGGTCGCTGGCCCGGCGGACCTTATCGCGGTCCAGGCCTTCCTCCATCAGGTTTTTGATAAAGGGGTTGCCAAGCGCTTTTAAATGGTCCAAATTGCGTTGGCACTTTCCCCTTGTATGAAAAAAGGGCCAAGCTCAAAGCGTCAAGCTGAAAGGAAAACCCAGGCAATGACGCCGATTCTTGCGGTGAACAATCTGACGAAAACCTACGGCCCCCTGGTGGCGGTCAACGACATCAGCTTTGCCATTCCGGCGGGCAGTTGTTTCGGTCTGCTGGGTCCCAACGGCGCCGGCAAGACCACGACCCTGGAGGTGATCGAGAATATCCTGCCGCCCACCTCCGGCGAGATCCTCTACAAGGGGAAACCGCGCCGCCGGACCTTCCAGAACGAGGTGGGGATCCAGTTCCAGCACACTTCGCTACTGGCCATGCTGACCGTTTGGGAGACCCTGCACGTATTCAAGACGCTATATGCGGACGGCGAAGACCTGGATGCCCTGGTGGAAAAATGCCAACTGCAGGAGTTCAAGCACCAACGGCACGAAAACCTCTCCGGCGGACAGCGGCAGCGGTTTTTATTGGCGCTGGCTTTGGTGAACCGGCCGCACCTGCTGTTCCTGGACGAACCTTCCACCGGTCTGGACCCCCAGGCCCGGCGGAACCTGTGGGAAATCGTCCATACCGTCAAGGCGTCGGGCAAGACGATTATCCTGACCACCCATTACATGGAAGAAGCCCAGCATCTTTGCGACGAGGTGGCCATCATGGACCACGGGCGCATTATCGCCCAGGGCACGCCCGAGGCCCTGATTCACGCCCATTGCGAGGGCGTGACCGTCGTCCTGCCGCGCCGCAGTTTCCGGCAGCCGCTGGAAACACTGCCCCTCAGCGTGCAGGAAATGAACGGCGTCGTGCACATCCAGACATCGAATATCGATGCTTGCCTCAAACAACTTCTGTCCTGGCAGGTCGATTTGTCCGACATGTCGGTGTATTCACCGAACCTCGAGCATGTTTTTCTCAATCTGACCGGGCGGCATCTAAGGGAATAGGCCATGCGGGTTCGACGAATCTGGGTCATGTTCAAAGCCCGCAACTGGGAGTTTTTTCGCGACCGGGCTTCCTTCGGGTGGAATTTCCTGTTCCCCTTTCTGCTGGTGGCCGGCTTCGGCATTCTTTTCGGGGGCAGGGAGCCCACCGCGTACAAGATCGGTGTTTTTCCGGCACCCACAGAGGTTGTGGCGGTGGCTTCCCTGGACCTGCCGGAAGCCTTCAAAGAAACCCGTTTTCTCCAGTTTGTGGGCTTTGCCTCCCAGGACGACGCCCTGGAAAAACTGCGCCACCACAAGGTCGACATCGTGATCCGGACCGGGCTGCCGCCGTATGCCTACTGGATCAACGAGGCCGCCCCCAATGGTCATCTGGCCGAAAAAATTTTCCAGGCCAGCCTCACCGGTGGGGCTGATCCCGCCTTGCTCCGGAAGGGCCGCATCAACACCGCTGAAATCCGCTACATCGACTGGCTGTTTCCCGGGATTCTGGCCATGAACATGATGTTCAGCGCCCTGTGGGGGGTTGGCTACATCGTGGTTCGCTACCGCAAGAACGGCGCCCTCCGGCGGCTGAAGGCCACCCCCCTGACCGCGTTTGAATATTTGAGCGCCCAGATGATGTCGCGCCTTTTCCTGCTGATGTTTACCCTGGTCGTGGTCTGGTTCGGGTGTGACCTGGTGTTTCACTTCCACGTGGAAGGATCGCTGGGCCACATTTTCCTGCTGTTCTTCCTGGGGAGTTTGAGCCTGACGGCCATGGGGCTTGTTCTGGCCGCCCGGGGCACCAGCGAAGAATTCACCACCGGGACCCTCAATTTCATTTCCTGGCCCATGATGTTTCTCTCCGAAGTCTGGTTTTCCCTCGAGGGGGCGCCGGGCTGGGTCAAACAGGTCGCCCAGGTATTCCCGTTGACCCACCTGCTGCAGGGCATCCGCAGGATCATGAACGATGGCGCAGGCCTGGTGGACGTTTTGCCGCAGATCGCGATGCTGCTTCTGATGACAGGACTTTTTCTATCGGTGGGTGCCTATCTTTTTTCGTGGGATCAATAAGGGCTGCGCCAGGCCCAAAGCGTCCAGCTGAAAGTGGGGCTGGAAGGCTTCGAATCGCTTAATTTGATACGGGACAGGCATCGCGGTTTGGCGACGTCAATGGACAAGCCGGGACGCTCAACCCGCGGGATCCGAGCTTTCTGCTGCCAGTAGGGCCTCGCCGGCGGCGTCCGCGTCGCCAGGAGTCGCATTCAGCACGATCACGCGTGCGTTTTCCAGCGAATTGAATCGGATGGCTGAAGCGGCCGGGTTCGGCAACCACGTGGACATAGGGCGGTAATTCCGCCAGCGCCCGGCGGATGGGGGCGCGGTAGCGGTCGATATCCAGGGGCTTGTCGTCATACGCGATCTGAAAACCGCCGCCGATGTCGACCATACTGATGGGGGCCGCCCCCGTGTCGCGGTGTTGGCGAATCAGGGTGTTGCAGGTGTGGATGGCATCCGCCTGCTGTTTGGCGTCCAGGCACTGGGAGCCGACATGAAAACACAGGCCCTTGATATGGATGCCCAGGTGGGCCGCCAGGGTCAGCATCTCCGGGGCGTCTGACACGGCGCAGCCGAATTTCCTGGACAGATCCACTACAGCTGCCCGGCTGCGGAAGCTGATGCGCAGCAAGAGCCCGACGCGGTTTTTATAGGGCAGGAATTTCAGGAGTTCATCCGTGTTGTCCACCACAAAGGTGGTGCAGCTGAATCGCAGGGCATCCGGATGTCGCGGTCCCGTTTGATGGGATGGGAGTGCATGGTTCGTCGGGGCGAAACCCGCCGTTCCCGGACCAGGGCAATTTCGCCTGAGGAGGCCAGGTCAAATCCAGCCCCCAGATCAGCCAGGATTTCAAGAATGGCCGGGTGCGGCAAAGACTTGATGGCGTAGTACAGGTCGGTGGCGGGAAGGGCCTTTTTAAGCGCCCGGTACTGCACCTCGACCTTGCGGGCATCCAAAATCAGCAGGGGCGCGCCGTGGTGGCGACTTCTTCTTCCTGCATGAAGAAGACGCCGTTCTGGGTCGTCAGGACACCACCCGGGAGGAGGCACCGGTGGCAGGCCGCATAAAAAACCTGGCTGAACAGCGTCTTTCCCGGCCCGATCGGGTCGTTGATGTCCGAGATGATCACGTCGAACCGCTCCGGGGTCGTGCGAACAAAGTTCAACCCGTCGTCGATGACGATGTTGACCCGGCGGTCGTCGAAAGCTCCCCGGGAATGATTGGGCAGGTATTCCCGGCAAAGGTCGATGACCTGCCGGTCGATTTCCACCTGGGTGATGTGTTCGACGGATCTGTGGCGGACAACTTCCCGCAGCATGGCCCCATCGCCTCCTCCCACGATCAGCACCCGTTTGGCATTCCCGTGGGCCAGAATCGGCACATGGGCCAGCATTTCGTGGTAGATGAATTAATCTCTTTCCTCTGTCTGGATGATTCCGTCCAGGGCCATCACGCGGCCGAAAGCGGCATTGTGAAAGATGATCAGGTGCTGGTGGTCGGTTTGATTTTGTGCAGCTTTTCGTCGATGCGAAAAACTTGGCCATAGCAGTCGTATAGTGTTTCGATGAATTCAGGCATCGTCGCGAATTCCTCTCAAATTCTCGCTTATTTTCACGGCTTGGGGCGCGAAGGCCTTTTCGAGGATTGGCAGGGCCGCTTCCGGTTGGGCGCTGCCGCACATGAAAATGTCGAACGCGGCGAAATCCCTTTCCGGCCAGGTGTTTTTAGGCTGAACTTCCGCCAAAGACAAACCTGAATTATAAGCTCCAATCCCCACTCTTTTCAATCGCCTCTTGCATCTCTATGGTGAGAAGAAAATGATAGGCGAGGGATGTGACCGCCCGGAAGCATATTGCCTTGGGTTTGGAATCGGTGCGGATTACTGCATCAAGAACGGGATTGGGCGTCCATCCGACAAACAGGAGGTCATGGCTGTGCTTAAAGCTGCCAATGATCATGCTCTGGTGCTTCAGCCCGGCAACTCCGAAGAAATCGTCAATATCTGTTGTTGTTGCGGTTGCTGTTGTCGTGTCCTGACGTCCCTCAATAAATTGCCTGCACCGGCTGATTTTGTATCTTCCCTCTTTACAGTGGAAGCCGATGTGGCCAAACGTGAGGGATGCGAAACCTGTGTTGAACGCTGTCAGATGGACGCTCTCAGCATGGCGGATGAGAAATTGGTTTTGAATTCCGATCGCTGCATCGGCTCTGGGCTCCGAGGTAAGGAGTGCTTAGGAGGATTTTTGCAGGTTGGTGATGATGCCCTGATTGTAGCGCTTCTATTCCAGCACCCCCGGACAGCAAACCGATCCCGATTATTGCCACCAGCGCAAGGATCGCAAATTCCAGTGGCGCCAGTTTGGTCCGATTGCCCATTCCAGACCCGGCGGCAGTGTTGGTACTTTATCCCACAATCAGTTTTAAATATCCTAAAAGAATTGCGCCGGCCAATGCAAAGGACACATATAAAAGAAAAATACGGTGTTTAACCAACGTCCAGACCGCTGCCATAGCGGGCAGGGTGGTCGTAGGGCCGGCAATCAGGAACGCTAATGCCGCCGCAGGACTCATACCTTGTGTAAGAAGGCCGCTTACCATGGGCAATGCACTTAAATTGCTGGTGTAAACAGGAATTCCCAGAAAACCGGCTGTGAAGATAGCCCATGAATTTTCCTTACCCATAATGGTTGTTATCCATTCTTCCGGAACATAGAGAATGATTAATGCTTCCAGGAAAAATGCCAGTGCCATAAACTTAATGACCATTATCGTAGCACTCATTGATTCTTTAGTTAAACGTTTCCAAAATGCTTCTTCTTCATTGTAGCCGCAGAATGGTGAAGCATCGTCCATACTGCTGCATCCTTGTGTTTCCGTCCTTCTATGGGAAACCGAAGGCTGAATTTGGATGATATGTGCCGACCCCCCAGAGCAGCAGGCTGAAACCTTTGCAGGCGTCAGTGTTTTAGACCTCAAAGAAACCATATTTTTTAAACTCGAGGTGAAAATAGTACCCAGTCGCATAGACATGTAAGATTCATCGGGTTTGCCTAATTCAGTTTTACGTTTGAGAACATCCGTGTCGATCCATCCTGCCTGCATAAGTGCGTGAGTAATGAATCCTGCGCCTAAACTTAAAAACAGAGTACCGGCTAAACGCCAGATGGCCAATTCCAAACCGATGGTTCCAACACTTAAAAAGAAGATTTCCGGGTCCATGGAGGGAGATGCTACCCAGAAAGCCATTACAGGCGGCAAGGGCACTCCTCCGATGAGCAGGGCCGCAATTACCGGAATAACACCACATGAGCAAAAAGGACTGAAGGCGCCAACGAGTGTTGCCAGAAAAATGGCCGTAACAGGTCCTGCATCAAACGTACGCTTTATGTGTTTCGAGGCTCCGGACATATTCACTGCTACAGCTATCGGTATCGTTATTACGAGATAGGGCCAAATGTGAACAAAGGCATCTGTCATGAAATACGTGATATTTATAATCTTATTGGTCATGTTAAAATTTTTCTCCTGCCAAAAAATCGATATTACTAAAATAATAGAAATAATATGCCAAAAAAATATTACATTTTACATTTCGCTTCGGTACAGCACTCAGACCTGAGAAATTCGACAAGATCGTCCAAGACGTCAAACTGCGGTATGCAATAGAGCGTTCGACTATCTCGGACCTGCCTGATTAATCCAACCGAAACCAATCGGCTTATGTGATGCGACAGGGTCGATCCAGGGATATTTAGCTTCTGCTGAATTTGGCCTACAGGAGCCCCGTTGTCGCCTACCTTTACAAGGTATCTAAAAATGGAAAGGCGGGTAATATGCCCAAGTTCAGCCAACCTTTTTGCGGCGATTTCTTTTTCCATACCTGGACAATATGATTGGAATTTTTTGCTGTCAACTATATATTTAGAATTATCGAAATATAATCACCATTCCAGATCTTCAGCGTTTTTCTGTTTGACAATTGTCCGTTTTCTAAGCGGAGGTCGGGAATGATTCAAGATCACTTGCTGGACACTATAATTTCACAATGATTATCCTTCCCCGCTACCTGTCGGCCACTATGTCAAGGTGCTCGACAAGCTGACTCCAGACAATCCCAACCTCCAATAAAAAAGCGGCCCACCCCTTGAGGGAAGCCGCTTTATTGTCTAAGATAAGTTTGGTCGGGGCGAGAGGATTTGAACCTCCGACCCCTTGAACCCCATTCAAGTGCGCTACCAGACTGCGCTACGCCCCGACGCAAAAAGGCTGTTTAGCACCTTGCCCTGGGGCTGTCAACCGGAGAATCGTTGTAAGCGCGGTTCCATTTCATCCCGAAAAAAACCGGGAACTGGTTAGGCCTGCACGCAGGGTGCGGGAAAGATTCCGGCTTGCGCCGGAATGACGGCTTTAAATTTGGGTTGTTGATGCCGGGGGGATGAGAACCGGGCATCATGGAGTTTCAATGGGACCTGAAAATCAGCATGCCGGGTTAGGAAAGGTTGTCCGCCCGCCGCGGCTCAAGGCCGGGGATACCATCGGCATCGCCGCCCCGTCCGGCCCGTTTGAGAGCGACCTTTTCGAACAGGGCATGGATGTTTTGCGGGGGATGGGCTTTAATGTCCATATCCCCGAGGCCATATTCCGGCGGAACGGATTTCTGGCCGGGCCGGATGAGGCCCGCGCCGGGGTGATCAATACCCTGTTTGCGGATCCGGACATTCAGGGCATTCTCTGCGCGCGCGGCGGGTACGGCGCCACCCGGGTGCTGCCCCACCTGGACTGGAAGATGATCCGGCGCCATCCGAAAGCCTTTGTGGGCTTCAGCGACATTACCGTGCTGCACTGTGTTTTGCTGGCCAACGCCCACCTTGTCTCCCTGCACGGCCCCATGGGCACCACCCTGGGTAAATCCCCGGACACGTGGCGGGGTATGCTCCGGCAGGCCCTGACATCCGACAACGCCCTGGAACTCGCGCCTTCCGGCGTGACCGTGCTGAACCATGGCGAAGCGACCGGGCCGGTGATGGGGGGCAACCTGACCATGCTGTGTCATTTGGTGGGCACGCCCTATGCCCCCAATTACCAGGGCTGCCTGTTGTTTATCGAAGACGTGACCGAAGCGCCTTACCGGATCGACCGCATGCTGGTCCAGATGAAACTGGCCGGCTGTTTCGACGGGGTGGCCGGCCTGGTGCTGGGGGAGTTTGAAGACTGCGGGAAGACGGCGGAAATTCACGAGGTGTTCATGGGAATTTTTGGACCGCTGGGGATTCCGGTGGTGGCCGGTTTCCCCATTGGTCACGGGACTGAGAACGCCACCCTGCCCATCGGGTTGGAAGCTCGCCTGACCACCCAGCCGCCGCAGCTGGCGTATTTTGAGGCGGCGACAGCATAACGGAAGGGGCCGAGGGTTCAGGGGGGCAAGTGAAGAACAAAACAATGAACATCTCGAACGCGTGAAATATCCGGGCCAGACGATGGGGTTTTGCTTTTTTAACCCTTGGCCCCTCGGATCCTGGAATCCTGGAACCCTATATTATTTATCCTTTCCCCCGACCAGCACATGACGACACCCACGCTCCCCAATGAAAATGCCGTAAAAGTACTGATGCAGCAGGCTATCGGCGATGGCGTATTCCCTGGCGCAGTACTTTTGGTGGTCCGGGGAGAAGATATTCTCCTACACGCGGCCTGGGGGGTGACAGATGTTGAATCGAAGAGGGCTGTTACGCTGGATACGGTATTCGACCTGGCTTCGCTCACCAAACCCCTGGCCACCACCCTGGCCGTGATGCGGCTGGTTCAGGACGGTGGGTTGGAACTGGATACCCCCATGGGGGCGGTGCTGCCGGTGATGAAAACCACCGACAAAGCCGGCGTAACCGTCCGTCAGTTGCTGAGCCATTCGTCGGGCTGGCCCGCCTGGCAGCCCTATTTCGAGCGGCTGCGGGACGTCCCGCCGGACGAACGCCGCCCTCGGCTGGCCGGCTATCTGGCCGATGAAGGCTTGGTGGCGGCGCCCGGGACCGTGGCCCTATACAGCGATCTCGATTTCCTTGCCCTGGGGCTGATGGTGGAAGCCTGCACCGGCATGCGCCTGGACCGCTTTGTCAGGCAGGCGGTCTACCAGCCCTTGGGGATAGCCGACCTTTTTTTCAATCCCCTGGACGAGACGCCTGCGGACCGGATCTATGCCGCCACCGAAGCGTGCCCCTGGCGGGGCAGGGTGCTGTGCGGGGTCGTGCATGACGACAACGCCTACACCCTAACCGGGGTGGCCGGCCATGCGGGGCTGTTCGGCACGGCCCGGGCGGTTTTCGATTTGTTGCGCTTCCTGCTGCGTGCCTACCGGGGAGGACAAAAGGGCGTGGTGTTCGCCTCGCCTATCCTGCAGACGTTCTGGAAAGCCCGGCCCGGTTCGGATTGGGCCCTGGGTTTTGATACCCCTTCAGCCCGGGGCTCCAGCGCCGGACGGTATTTTTCAGCCAACAGTGTCGGTCACCTGGGGTTTACCGGGACTTCCTTTTGGATGGACATCGATCGCGGGATCATCGTTATTCTATTGAGCAACCGGGTGCATCCCGCGCGCACCAATGAAAAAATCCGTACCTTCCGGCCGCGGATCCACGATGCCATCATGGAAGGGATTGTAAAGGGATAAAAGCGTCGAGAGCCAATAATAACGCTTGTCACTCACGGAAATTTTTGCTATCAATTCAGGGTTATATTAAGTTTCTATATAAAAAAGTATACGGGCTTGTGAGCCTGTGCGTCCCAAGATTAATTCCGAATCGCTCCAATAGGCGGGCGTTTTAGGCCCCTCCGCACGGCGGGGGGGTGAAAAGGTGAGCCATGAATTTGTTATTTGACGGTATTCTAGGGGTGTTTTCGAACGATCTGGCAATCGACCTGGGAACGGCGAACACACTGGTCTATGTCAAGGGCAAGGGGATCGTTCTCAACGAGCCCTCCGTGGTCGCGGTGAGCACGGACCACCGCTCCAAGAACCGGGTGCTGGCCGTGGGCCAGGAAGCCCGCAACATGCTGGGCAAAACCCCGGGCAACATTGTGGCTATCCGTCCCATGCGGGACGGGGTCATCGCCGACTTCGAGGTGACCGAGGCCATGTTGCGCTATTTTATCCGCAAAGTGCACAACCGGCGTTCATTCATCCGGCCCCGGATCATCATCGCAGTGCCGTCGGGTATCACCCAGGTCGAGAAACGCGCGGTGCGGGAATCGGCCGAATCCGCCGGGGCGCGTGAAGTCTTCCTGGTGGAGGAGCCCATGGCCGCTGCCATCGGCGCCAACCTGCCCATTACCGAGCCCACCTGCAACATGGTGGTGGATATCGGGGGCGGGACCACTGAGGTGGCGGTGATTTCCCTGGCCGGCATCGTGTACAGCATGTCCGTGCGCGTGGCGGGCGATAAAATGGACCAGGCCCTCATCCAGTACATCAAGCGGAAGTACAATCTGCTGATCGGTGAACGGACAGCGGAGGCCATCAAGACCACCATCGGAAATGCCTATCCCGATCCCCAGAATCTGGAAACCATGGAAGTGAAAGGGCGCGATCTGGCCTCCGGTATTCCGAAAATCCTTTCCATCGATTCCGAAGAGGTCCGCGTGGCCATCTCCGAGCAGATCGATGCCATTGTGGAAGCTGTCAAGATTGCCCTCGAGCAGACCCCGCCGGAACTGGCGGCGGATATTGTCGATCGCGGTATCGTGTTGACGGGCGGTGGTGCTTTGCTGAAAAATTTGGACAAACTGATTCGCGAGGAGACCAGCCTGCCGATCATTGTGGCTGACGACCCCCTGTCCACGGTGGCCCTGGGGTCCGGCCAAACCCTGGACAGCATTGAGACGCTCAAGCGCGTCATCATTACGTAAACTCAATGTTTTCAAAAAAGACGGTGGTGATCATCGGCGTGTTTTTTTTGATCATCGCCAATATCTTGATTTTATCGGTCATCAGCCAACGCTACCCGACCTCCGGTCCCGGTGGTTTCACCATTTCTCTGCTGGCACCCTTCCAGGAGGCGATTGCCGGTTCTTCACGGTTTCTCAGAGGAATTTGGCACCATTACTTCAATCTGATCCTCGTATCTGAGGAAAACGATCAACTTCGCAACCAACTGGCCCGGGCCGACGAAATGAAAAACGAGTGGGTCGAAGCCCGACTGGCCAACGATCGCCTGCGGCGTCTGATGGATCTGGGGGGCGGCTTTTCCCAGGCCCTGGTTTACGCGGAGGTCATCGGACGGGATCCGACCGCCTGGTTCAAGACGGTCATCATCAACAAAGGTCACCAGGATACCGTGGCCGTCGGAATGCCGGTGGTGGTGCCCGAAGGCATCGTCGGCCAGGTGGTGTCGGTTTCCGGGCATTATGCCAAAGTGCTGCTGATCGTGGATCAAAACAGTGCGGTGGATGCCCTGGTCCAGCGGACCCGGGCGCGAGGGGTTATTAAAGGCGAGTTTGCCGATCAGTGCCGTCTGGAGTTCGTGCTGCGCAAAGAAGATGTGCAGGTGGGGGATACGGTTATTTCCTCGGGCCTCGACAATGTATTCCCCAAGGGATTGCGCATTGGTGAGATCAAGGATGTCACTTCCGACGCGACCGAAATGTTTTATACGATTTCCGTTGGACCTTACGTGGACTTCGAAAAACTTGAAGAGGTGCTGGTGGTGGTGTCGCCCAAAGAAATCATCCCGGGAGATGACAAGTGACCTACCTGTTCCATATCGGGGTATGCCTGACGCTGGTCATTTTTCAAACCGCGCTCAAGCCCCAGGTATCCTTCTTGACCGGTTTTTACGACGTGCTGGGCGCCTATGTTATTTATTTGGGATTGTTTCACCGCGGGCGTGACGTCTGGCCGATTATTTTGGTCTTCGGGGGCATCATGGACACGATTTCCGGCGGACCGCTGGGATTGTTCCTGACCACCTATTTGTGGCTCTTTCTTCTGACACGCTGGACCACACGTCTCATCCACCGGGACAATCTGGTATTGCATGTTTTCATCGTGGCTGTCGGGGTCATCCTTCAGAACGGCGTTTATATCGGCACCACCCTGCTGTTGGGTAGGGCCACGCTGTTTGCGGCCCCGACCTTGGATGTGACGCTGACCCAGATTTTCTGGGCCTTGGGCACAGGGGGGCTGCTGCTGCTGCTGTTTCGCCGCATGCACCGCCTGTGGGAACGCATGCTAAACACCTATTTTGTGCGGGAGTCGGCCCAGAGCGGATGAGACCGCTTCAGCGGGCAAATATGACCGTGATCGAACGGCAGTGTTGAATTCCATATGTCCAAGTATCTAAAAACCGTTGACAGCGAGTGGTTTCGGCAGCGACTGACCCTGGTTATGCTGTGTGTGGTCGCGGCCGCTGTCATTCTGATCCTGCGCTTGATCTTCCTGCAGATCATCAAAGGGCAGGAATACCGGCGCATGTCATTGAACAACAGCATCCGCTTGCAGAGTATCGATGCGCCACGGGGCCTGATTTTCGACCGTAACGGCAGTCTGCTGGTGGACAACCGCCCTTCCTTCGACCTTTATATCAGCATGAAGGACGCCCGCCCGGTGGAAGACACCATCGGACGTTTGGCATCGCATGCTTCCCTGGACATGACGGAACTCACGGACCGGGTGGACGGCGTGCGGGGGGCGGCCTATTATCGTCCCCAATTGCTGAAACGCGATATCGGGCGCGATGCCCTGGCGATCGTGGCCGCCCACCGTTATGATCTGCCGGGCATCGATATTCAAATTCAACGACTGCGCAATTACATCCACAGTGGATTGGCGGCCCACCTGCTGGGGTACATTGGCGAGATCAATACCAAAGAATTGCAGCGCGAAGCGTATGCCGACTGCCGTGCCGGGGATCTTATCGGTAAATTCGGTGTCGAAAGAACACTGGAAGACTTTTTGCGCGGCGAGCGTGGCGGCCGCCAGGTAGAGGTCAATGCCAACGGCCAGGTGGTGCGGGTATTGCGAACGGTGCCGGCCCGCAGCGGCCATAACGTCTACCTTACGATTGACAGCCGGCTGCAGCAGCGGGCGGAAGAACTCATGCAGGACAAAGCCGGGGCCGCCATTGCCCTGGACCCGGCATCCGGGGAGATTCTGGCGCTGGCCAGTGCGCCGGCTTTCGACCAGAACGATTTTATTTCCGGGCTCAGCCGCGACAAATGGAATGCCCTGGTCAACAACCCCCACCGGCCGTTGGAAAACAAGGCCATTCAGGGGGAATATCCGCCGGCCTCCACCTACAAAATCATAACGGCCATGGCCGGACTTCAGGAAGGCGTTATTACGCCGGACGAGATTATCTTTTGCCCCGGCCACTACCGTTTCGGCAAACGCAACTACCGCTGCTGGCGAAGGGGTGGCCACGGCAAGGTGGACCTGATCAGGGCGATAGCGGAATCCTGCGACGTCTATTTCTACCAGGTTGGTCAGCGCCTCGGCATCGACCGGCTGGCCTGGTACGCCAAAGCGGCGGGACTTGGAACGGCCACCGGTATCGAATTGGGTCACGAAGGCAAGGGGATTGTTCCCAACGCCACCTGGAAGAAAAAAAGGACCGGCATTCCCTGGCAGCCCGGCGAAACGTTGTCCGTGGCGATTGGTCAGGGATTCAATCTGGTGACACCACTTCAAATGGCGGTTTTTACCGCGGCGGTGGCCAACGGTGGTGTTCGCTATCGGCCGACCCTGGTTAAACGGGTGGTCTCCTGGGACGGCAATGAGATTCTGAGCAACGCCCCGCGTGTGGCCGGCCGTCTGCCGGTGAGTCCGGAAACATTGGCCTTGGTTCAGAAGGGGATGTGGGAAGTGGTCCAGGGCGATCGCGGTACGGCCAGGATTGCCCGGCTAAAGGATACCCAAATCAGTGGCAAGACCGGTACGGCCCAGGTGGTCAGCCGGGAGAAAATCGAAGAAAGCGAAGACGGGGCCTCGGTTCACAAGTACAAGGATCACGCCTGGTTCGTGGCCTATGCGCCGTCGGATGCCCCCCGCTTGGCCATTGCCGTCATTGTCGAGCATGGTGAGCACGGGTCCAGTGCGGCCGCACCTGTCGCCAGAGAACTGATCAAAACGTACTTGGAGGCGCCTGCCGACCCGCCGGTGATGGCCGTCGGTGCCGGGGGGGCGCACAATGGTTGATCGACGCTATCTGACCTATTTCGATTGGGGCCTGCTGGCCCTGACCTTCCTGCTGGCCGGCATTGGATTGATGACCCTTTACAGCGCGGTGATGGCCGGGGCGCCGACGCTCCAGAAAGCCCTGTTTACCAAACAGTTGATCTGGTACGGTATCGGCCTTGTGGCCATGCTGGTCTGTATCCTTTTCAACTACAAACTCATGGAGCGTTATGCCTGGCTGATTTATGGCGGCGGCATTGCGTTGCTGCTCTGGGTCATGTTTTTCGGCAAGACCATCGGTGGTTCTAGCCGCTGGATCGTGTTTGGTCCGATATCGTTGCAGCCCTCGGAACTGGCCAAGGTTGCCGTCATAATTATTCTGGCCCGCTACTATGCCAAGTATGTTTCCGGCCGGGGATTTACACTGAAAAGTCTTCAGGTGCCGGTGATCATGACCCTCGTGCCGTTCCTGCTCATTGTGCGTCAACCGGATTTGGGGACGGCGGGCCTGATCGGTCTGATCGCGGCTTCGATGACCCTCTTTGTCAAAATCGAAAAACGTACCCTGTTGTTCATCATGGGCAGCGGTGTTGCCATGGCGTTGCCCATGTGGTTTTTTTTCCTCAAAGAGTACCAGCGGCAGCGTATTCTTACCTTTATTAATCCCGACCGGGATCCTCTGGGAGCCGGCTATCATATCATTCAATCCAAAATCGCGATCGGTTCCGGTTTTTTAACCGGCAAAGGCTTTCTGGAAGGCACCCAGAATGCGCTATCCTTCCTGCCGGAGCAGCACACCGATTTCATCTTTTCGGTCCTGGCTGAGGAGTGGGGTTTCCTGGGGGCAATCATTCTGATTTTTACATTTCTGGTATTCATATTTTGGGCGCTGAATATCGCCTACAGTTGCCGTGATCCTTTCGGAACCATTCTGGCGGTCGGCATTACCGCCATGATTGCGTGGCAGGCCGTCATCAACATGGGGATGGTCATGGGGTTGATGCCGGTGGTGGGGGTACCGTTGCCGTTTATCAGCTATGGTGGTTCCTCTTTGCTGACAACCATGATCAGTGTCGGGATTTTGTTGAACATCAGTATGCGACGATTTATGATCGAATAATGGCGCCTAGGCGATTATATCCGTTGCCAACCTGGAGAACGAAACATGAAGAAACGGACTGAGAAAGAAAGACATGCGGATTCGATAAGCACGTTGCTGGGAGAGGATGCCCGCATTGAAGGCCATCTTGATTTCGGCGGGACGCTAAGGCTGGACGGAAAGCTGGAGGGAACCCTGTCAGGACGCAACGGTACCCTTATTGTGGGCGAAAAAGCTGTCCTGAAAGCGGAAATCAATGTGAAAAATGCTGTTATCATGGGAAGTATCACCGGAACAGTGACGGCACTGGAAAAAATCGAACTCTATCCACCGGCCAAAATTGACGGGGACATTGCCGCCCCTAAGGTCACCATCGAGTCCGGCGCTGTCCTCAATGGAAAGTGTCTCATGGAATCACCTGAAGCCCCGAAAGGCAAACCGTCTCCGAAAGCCGCCGCCAACGCCAAAGCCGCGCCCTCCGGGTGAGGCTGAAGCGGAAAAAAACTTTTGACAATACGCGATAACTGATGCTATAGGTCGCCGGAGTAAAATTTTGTGCTCGGAGGAACTTAAACAAAGCGTAATCGTAAGGAATATTTAAATATTTTGCTATGGAGGGGCTCGATATGATTCTTTCTGGTTTTAACCGGAAACGCTTTGCTGTGCCTGCACTATCCCTATCCTTCCTTTTAGTTGTATTATGCGGCGAGGCCTTCGCCGCAGGTATCACGGTCATTCCCAACTGGACCACCATCATCCAAGCCGCTAATTTTCTTATTTTGGTGTTTATTCTGAACATCGTCCTCTATCGTCCCATCCGCAATATTCTGGTTCAGCGAAAAGAGAAAATTGAAGGTCTCGAACAGACGGTCGATAACGCCACGGGTGATCTTGTCGAAAAAGAGACCACCTATGCAAACGGCATCCGGGATGCCCGTAAAAAGGGCATGCAAGAGAAGGATGCGCTGATCAATGCGGCCTCCGAAGAGGAAAAGGAAATCATTGCTAAGATCAACGCAGATGCCTTGGCGGAAATCAATGCGGTCAAAGAAAAAGTGGCTCAGGAAGCCGATGCGGCCAGGGAAGCCTTGATGAAGGAAGTCGATACGTTTGCCAATGAAATTGGCGCAAAAATATTGGGGAGGGCTGTTTGATGAAGATTCCTTGTTCTAACAGCAAGCGCCGCATCCCGACCATCCGTTTTCTCATGGTGGTTGTCCTGGCGGTGCTTCTGGTCTTTTCAGTCGGCACGGCAATCAGTTCGTCCGGGGGACACGAGGGTGCTGCCGAGGCGGCGCACGGAGCGGAAGGTGATCACGGCGGCGAAGCCCATGGCAAAGGGTGGGTGGCAACCGATACCTATCGGCTGTTGCATTTCATCGTCCTGGCGGGCGGGCTTTTTTTCTTGTTGCGAAAACCGCTTTCCCAGGCGCTCGGTGCCAGGGTTAAGGGTATCGAAGACCAGTTGAGCGAGCTGGAAAGCCAAAAAGCGGAAGCGGAAAAGAAACTGGCCGATTACAACCGCAAATTTGCGGAGTTGGAAAAAGAGTCCGAGAGCATCGTGGCGGAATACGTTCGCCAGGGTGAAGAGGCCAAAGTCAGGATTCTTAAAGAGGCGGAAGCCGCTTCTGAAAAGCTGAAAGCCCAGGCCCAGAAGAATATCGAAAGTGAAATCCAGCGTGCCAAGGCCCAGCTGCAAGAAGAGGTTCTCGACAAAGCCCTTGCGAAAGCGGAAGCACTGATCAAGGAGAAGGTCAAAGCGGAAGATCAGGAAAAAATTATTGATGAATATCTAGCGAAGGTGGTGGCATCGTGAAGAATCTCTCAATCGCAAGGCGTTATGCCAAAGCACTTCTGCTGATCGGTAAAGAAGACGGCCAAGCGGAAACCTACCGCGAGGAGCTCGATGGCCTGGCTCGGCTCATGACCAGCGAACCGGACCTGGGCCGTGCCATCAACAACCCACTCTATAATGCCGCCGACAGACGCCAGGTGCTGGAAGCGGTGGTTCAGAAGCTCAACCTCTCTAAGGTCATGCAGTCCTTTCTGTTCCTATTGTTCGAAAAGGGGCGGTTTGGATTTCTGGAGAGCGTCAATGACTTTTATCAAAAGCTGGCGGACGATCTGAAGGGTATCGCCCGGGCCAGCTTGGTATCAGCAACCGAACTCGGGGATGATACCGTCGATAAGATCCGCGCAGCCCTGTCCCAGCGGACAGGTAAGGATATTATTCTGGAGGTGAAACAGGATTCCGAGCTGATCGGCGGCATTGTGACCCAGATCGGCGACCTCGTACTGGACGGAAGCATTAAGACGCAATTGGTCAATATGCGAGAATCTTTAAAAAGGGGTGAGAGTGTCTGATGGAACTAAAAGCTGAAGAAATAAGCCAAATTATCAAAGAGCAGATCAAGGACTATGACAAGCAGGTCGAACTGAGCGAAACCGGTATCGTGCTGTCGGTCGGTGACGGTATTGCCCGTATCTACGGCCTGGAAAAAGCCATGGCGCTGGAGCTGGTGGAGTTTCCCGGCAACATCCTGGGGCTCGTACTCAACCTCGAAGAAGATAATGTCGGTGTTGCCATCATGGGAGAAGATGTCAACATCAAGGAAGGCGACATTGTCAAACGGACCGGAAAAATTGCCCAGGTGCCTGTCGGTGAAGCGGTTCTCGGACGGGTGCTATCAGGTGTCGGTGAGCCCATTGACGGCAAAGGCCCCATCGAAGGCGCTGAAACCGCCCGTGTTGAAATGGTGGCACCGGGTGTTATCGCTCGTAAAAGTGTGCACGAACCTTGCTACACCGGCCTGAAGGCGGTTGACGCCATGACACCGGTCGGTCGTGGTCAGCGCGAGTTGATCATCGGCGATCGCCAGATCGGAAAAACGGCTGTGGCCATCGACGCCATCCTGGCCCAGAAAGACACGGATGTTTACTGCATCTACGTCGCCTCCGGCCAGAAGAAATCATCCGTGGCCCAGGTTGTGAACGTTCTGGAAAAACACGGTGCGATGGAATACACCACGGTTATCGCGGCCTGCGCCAGTGATCCGGCTACCCTGCAATACCTCGGGCCTTACGCCGGTACCGCCATGGGCGAATACTTCCGCGACAAGGGCCAGCATGCCTTGATCATCTACGATGATTTGTCCAAACAGGCGGCCGCCTATCGTCAGGTATCCCTGTTGCTGCGCCGTCCTCCGGGACGCGAGGCCTACCCCGGCGATATTTTTTACAACCATTCCCGTTTGCTGGAGCGTTCCGCCAAGCTGAGCGACGAACTGGGCGCCGGCTCCCTGACAGCCCTGCCGATTATCGAAACCCAGGCGGGCGACGTTTCCGCTTACATCCCCACCAACGTTATTTCAATTACGGACGGCCAGATTTATCTCGAACCCGGCCTGTTCTTCGCTGGGGTTCGACCGGCCATCAACGTCGGCCTCTCGGTATCCCGCGTGGGCGGTTCCGCCCAGGTGAAAGCGATGAAACAGGTGGCGGGAACCCTGCGTCTGGACATGGCCCAGTTCCGCGAGCTGGAAGCGTTTGCCGCTTTTGGCAGTGACTTGGATGCCGCCACCCAGAAGCAGCTTACCCGTGGGCAGCGACTGGTGGAAATCCTGAAACAACCCCAGTACCAGCCCCTGTCGATGGCTAAACAGGTGACTATTCTATACGCCGGTACCCGCGGTTATCTCGATGACCTGCCGATTGACGTCCTGGCCAAATACGAAGCGGGCCTCTACAAGTTTATCGAAGATCGTTTTCCGCAGGTTTTTGAAGGCCTGAATGAAAAACAGGAGATTACAGACGATCTGGATAAACTCATGGGCGAAGCCCTGACAGCTTACGGTGATGAGTTCAAAGACACCATCAAGTAGGACTGCTCGGGATTAAAACCCGCTAACGTTAAACGGGATAAGGGCTTAGCGTATGCCAACACTTAAAGACGTTGAACTGAAAATCAAAGCGGTAAAAAAGACCAAGCAGATCACCAAGGCCATGAACATGGTGGCCACGTCCCGGCTGCGTGGTGCTCAGCAGAATATGGATGCTTTCCGGCCCTATGCCGGCAAGTTTTCCGAGGTGCTGGGCAGCCTGGCGGAAAAGGCCGGTGAAGAGGCAAGCCCCCTGCTGGTTCCCAAGGAGGAGGTCAAGAAAATCCATATCATTCTGTGCACCTCTGACCGCGGGCTCTGTGGTGGTTTTAACCTCAACCTGATTGAAAAGGCCGAAGCGCTGATGGCGGAAAAGGCCGGCGAAGGCGTTGCCTTTTCGCTGACCCATTTCGGCAAGAAAGGTCGCGACTGGGGCCGGAAAGCCGATGCGGAAATCCTAGCAGAATACTTGAATGTTGTGGGAACGACATTCGATTTCAGTGTCGCCTCTACAGCCGGTCGCAATCTGGTGGATGGATTTTTAGGGGATGCCTATGACGAAGTCTATATGGTTTATGCCAAATTCGTCAGTATGAGTAAACAACTCCCCACCGTTCAACAATTGTTGCCCATTCCGCCCATTGAATCAGCGGAAGAGGAAGATAGTGGTGACCAACCTTATCAGGCCGAGCATATCTGTGAGCCCAGCGCCGATGAGTTGCTGGGTGAATTGCTGCCGCGCAATGTTTATGTGCAGATCTTCAGCGCGCTTCTGGAAACATCCACCAGTGAGCACGCCGCCCGCATGATGGCCATGGACAATGCCACCAAGGCTTGCAACGATATGATCGAAAATCTCACCCTGGCTTACAATAAAGCCCGCCAGGCCGCCATTACGGCTGACTTGATGGATATCGTCGGTGGTGCCGAGGCGTTAAAAGGCTAAATAAAATATTTGCGATAGTCACAATAGGAGGAATAGATGGCTGATAACATTGGCAAAATCACGCAGGTCTTGGGTCCTGTCGTTGACGTGGAATTCGAACAGGGCAAGCTGCCGACGATTTTTACGGCTCTTTTCGTGTCCAACCCTGCGATCAGTGACGAGGAGGACAACCTTGTAATTGAAGTGGCCCAGCATCTGGGTGACAATGTGGTGCGCACCATCGCCATGGACGTAACCGACGGTCTCGTTCGCGGTATGCCGGTCAAGGATACGGGCGCTCCGATCCAGATGCCTGTTGGTGAAGCCAGCCTGGGACGCGTCTTGAATGTTGTCGGTCGACCGGTGGACGGACTTGGGCCTGTCAGCCAGGATAAGATGATGCCGATCCATCGTCCGGCACCTAAATTCACGGAGCAGGACGTTGAAGTTAACGTGCTGGAAACCGGCGTCAAGGTGATCGATCTGCTGGTACCCTTTCCCCGCGGCGGGAAAATGGGCATGTTCGGTGGCGCCGGCGTCGGCAAGACCGTTATCATGATGGAGATGGTCAACAACATCGCCATGCAGCACGGCGGTATCTCCGTGTTCGCCGGCGTGGGCGAGCGTACCCGTGAGGGCAACGACCTTTACCACGAGATGAAGGACTCCGGTGTTTTGCCAAAAGCCGCTCTTGTGTACGGCCAGATGACGGAACCCCCTGGAGCCCGTGCCCGCGTGGCTCTTTCAGCACTGACCTGTGCGGAATATTTTCGTGATGAAGAAGGCCAGGACGTGCTGATCTTCATCGACAATATTTTCCGTTTTACCCAGGCGGGTTCCGAAGTTTCCGCGCTTCTCGGTCGTATGCCCTCGGCCGTTGGCTATCAGCCCACATTGGGTGTCGACCTCGGTGGCTTGCAGGAGCGCATTACCTCGACGACCAAGGGATCCATCACCGCTGTCCAGTGTGTTTACGTACCGGCCGACGACTTGACCGACCCGGCTCCTGCGACAACCTTTGCTCACCTTGACGGAACCGTGGTTCTTTCCCGTCAGATTGCCGAGCTTGGTATCTATCCGGCAGTGGATCCGCTCGACTCCACCTCGCGTATTCTGGATCCCGCCGTTATCGGGGAGGAGCACTACCAAACGGCCCGCGAAGTTCAGCAGATGCTGCAAAAATACAAAGAACTCCAGGACATCATTGCCATTCTGGGAATGGAAGAACTCTCCGACGAGGATAAGTTGACGGTACAACGTGCCCGCAAGATGCAGCGTTTTCTTTCTCAGCCTTTTCATGTGGCCGAAACGTTTACCGGCAAACCCGGCAAGTACGTCAAGGTGGAAGATACCGTGCGAGCCTTCCGGGAAATTGTTGACGGCAAACATGATGACGTCCCCGAGCAAGCCTTCTACATGAAGGGTGGAATCGAGGAAGTCCTGGAAGCTGCCAAGGAAATGGCTGAAGCCTAAGCAACAGAGGGGAAACTATGGCTGGAAATATTCGACTGGAAGTCGTTACCCCGCAGAAAGAAGTGGTCAATGAAGAGGCCCAAATCATCGTTGCGCCCGGCGTGCTGGGTGAATTCGGTGTCCTGATCGGCCATACCCCGTTTATGACATCCCTTAAAATCGGCACGCTTCGATACACGGATGCTCAGGGGCAGGAACGTTGTGTTTTTGTCAGCGGTGGGTTTGCCGAGGCCTTGCCGGATAAAGTAACGGTGTTGGCTGAGTCTGCGGATAGACGCTGTGATATTGATTTGGTCCGGGCCCAAGCCGCCATGGAAAGAGCCCAGAGACGTATTGCTGAAAAAGCTGACTACATTGACTATGTCCGTGCTAAGATGGCACTGAAACGAGCGATTCACCGGATTCAAATGGCGGAAAGTCGCCGCTCCTGAGAAATCACTAAATCCGATTTCAAGGTAAGTTGAGCCTCTTTTCTGCCGGTGTGGCGGTGAAAAGAATACCCATGGGGCAGTCCGTGATAGCGGACTGCCCTTTTTTGCGGATATTCATCAGAGATTACCTGGCGCTATATTTCTACGCTGATGGTGTGATGATGCCTACAGGGGATTGCAATCATGACAACTGATCCTGCGGATGTTGCCGTTGTTATTCTGGCAGCCGGCCTTGGCACCCGAATGAAATCCGATAGAGCCAAGGTTTTGCATGAGATCCACGGGAAACCCATGATTTCCTATGTGGTGGATACGGCACGAGCCGTTGCCGGGAATCAACTGGTTATTGTGGTGGGCCATCAGGCCGAACAAGTAAAACGCACTGTCGCCGACCAGGCCGATGTTTTGTATGCCCATCAGCATGAGCAACTCGGTACCGGGCATGCCGTCATGTGTGCCATGCCGATTTTGCCCGAGGCAGCACGGCATGTGGTAATCCTTTGTGGAGACGTACCTTTACTGCGAAAAACAACGCTACGGCGATTTGTTGAAGAGCATCGTTTCCCGAATCGAACGCTTTCCGTCCTCGCTGCGCGCGTGAACAACCCAAAGGGGTATGGGCGTATCATAAAAGCTCCAGACGGGACGGTTACCGGTATTGTGGAGGAGGCGGATGCGACGCAGGCGCAGAAATCCATAAACATCGTAAACACAGGGATTTATTGTGTCGATCGGCATTTTCTGACTTTTGCGCTTGAACAGATCCAGGCGGATAATGCCCAAGGGGAATACTATTTGACTGACATCGTCAACATTGCTCATCGGGAAGGTATGAATATCGGGGTTACGATTGGGAATGATCCGGATGAGTTTATCGGCATTAACAGCCGGGAGCAACTCAAAGCCGTGGAGCAGTTGATGAAATAGTCATCTGGGCTGAACTAGCTTGACTTTAACCTTCAATAACTATTATACAATTTCTAAACTGAGAGAGGTGCGCTGTGGACAATCAAAGCCTTATGAACCAATTTGAGACAATTGAAACAAGGCTTGATGCACTAATCCAGAATTGTAAAGATAAAGACAATCAGAATAAGGAGCTATGTCTCAGAATTGAACAATTAGAGGAGGAACTCCGAACGAAGGTTGAGGCGGAGCAGAAATACGCAGAGGAGAAAGCACTGATCCGATCGCGCGTGGATCAATTGCTAATGCGCCTTGAAGAGATCGCAAAAACCGGCCATGTGTTTTCGTGATCAATGCACTGAGTGAAAACGGTTGGAAGCTTCATTGGAACAGATAATAACCATAGAAATCTTGGGGCAGCAATACACCTTTAAGGCTGATGATGGTCTGGTGGACCCCCAAAATGTTGCCGACTTTCTGATGGAGGAAGTTCGTAAGTTAGAGACCGGTCAAGCCGACAATACCACGGATACGAATCGATTTGTCATGCTGTTGCAAGCGGCACTCAACATCAGCAGTGAACATTTAAGACTGAAACAACAGCTTGCGGCAGTATCGGATCGAATCTTTCTGAAAACCGAAAGACTCCATGGAGCACTTGATCAAAGTGTGGTATCTCCATAAGAGGGCGGTGTCGTGGCAGGTTAACGTGGCTTGAATACTATCGCGGCCTGCACAATAACCTGCTTTCCGATCTCAAACAACCATCGCCGTTTTCCGTCCAAATCTGCGTTTTAGCTTGGTGAGATTACCGCACTGTTATGGTTCATTCCCCCTGCCGTGTTCGTGATTGGGAGAAACGCTTTGACCCAACACTTCACATTTGGGAGCTGTCCCTGGTTTCGGTGAGCAAGTTCTGCTTGTACAGAAAAGCCTAAAGATTCCAAATGGCTTCCCCTTTGAGCCGCTGGTTCAAAGACCTCTCGACACGGCACAGTGCAGGGGGTACTCAAATCTTACCAACGCCATTGCTTTGGCCTAAGCAGTCTTTCAAGGCGATCGCGGCCCGGTGCTATTCCCAAACCGCTAGTCTCAGAGTCCTCACCTTTTAGTCCAATTCAGAATCCTTTGGTAGGGCGTGGCTTCAGCCATTATTCTGTTAAATTCAATTGGTCTTACAGACGGACCGTCTGCCAATGGGGTTCGGATTTAATCGGTGCTCACGTACCATTGTGGTGCGGGACACCGTACAACATAGCTGAATAACCAGGAGATAGAGGATGATCGAATACCCTATTATAATCGGTGTGTTGGCTTTTGGCGCCGGTTTTGCCATCGCCTATTGGGCGAAGGGAAAAATGTCTTCACGCCTCATAAAAGCGGCCGAAGAAGAGGCTTCGCGAATTGTTAAAGACGGTAAGCGCACATCGGATACGATGTTGAAAGAAGCCCAGATCGAAGCGAAAGATACCCTTTTCAGGATGAAAAGCGAGTTCGACAGCGAAACTAAAGAAACGCGCGCCGAATTGAAAAAGCGCGAGATGCGATTGGTGCAGAAGGAAGAGAAAGTCGATCGTAAGGCGGAGCAGCACGAGCGGCGCGACCAGGAACTTGGGAAGAAGGAACAACAACTGGCCAATCGGGAATCCCGTATCCAAAGCGACGAGGCCAAATACCAGCAGTTGCTGGAAGAACAAAAGCAGCAACTGGAAAAGATTTCCGGCTTGACCGCCGAACAGGCGAAGGACCTTCTTTTGCGGGCAATGGAAAATGAGGCCCGGTATGAGGGCGCCAAGTTGATCAAACGTATCGAAAATGAAGCGCGTGAAGAAGCCGATAAAAAATCCAAAAAGATCATTGCCACGGCAATTCAGCGGTATGCCGGTGATTTTGTCGCTGAACGGACGGTTTCGGTGGTGCAATTGCCCAATGATGAAATGAAAGGACGCATCATTGGCCGTGAAGGGCGCAACATCCGTGCTCTCGAGGCGGCTACCGGCATTGACCTGATTATCGACGACACCCCTGAAGCGGTTATTTTATCCGGGTTTAATCCTGTACGCCGTGAAGTTGCGCGTTTGTCGCTCATGCGCTTGATCGCCGATGGTCGTATCCATCCGGCACGTATCGAGGACGTGGTAAAAAAGGTAACCCATGAAGTTGATCGCACGATCAAAGAGGCTGGCGAGCAAGCCGCCTTTGAGTTGGGTGTTCATAATCTCAGTAATGAACTTGTTAAAAATATCGGAAAGCTCAAATTCCGAACCAGTTATGCCCAAAATGTTCTTCAGCATTCGGTTGAAGTCGGATTTTTGTGCGGCATCATGGCCGCGGAACTGGGATTGAACCAGAAACTGGCGCGCCGTATGGGGCTTTTGCACGATATCGGGAAAGCTATTGATCATGAAGTGGAGGGGCCTCATGCCCTTATCGGATCGAAGCTTGCCAAGAAATTCGGAGAATCCTCTAAAGTTGTCCATGGGATTGCTGCCCACCATGAGGATGTTCCCCCCAGTAGCGTTTATGCTCTGCTGGTCCAAGCGGCTGACAGCCTTTCGGGCGCAAGACCGGGGGCACGCAAGGAATTGCTGGAAAACTACATTAAGCGCCTTGAAGATTTAGAAAATATTGCCAATTCGCATACAGGGGTCGCCAATACCTATGCGATTCAGGCCGGGCGCGAACTTCGGGTGATAGTTGAAAGTGAAAAAATTTCGGATGAGAAAGCGGTCTTGCTTAGCCGGGATATCGTCAAGAAAATTGAGGAGTCTCTGACGTTTCCCGGGCAGATAAAAGTTACCGTGATTCGCGAAACACGCGCTGTTGAATATGCCAATAAATAGGTCATTTTTGGCCGCGCCCGGTTCGATAACCTATATCAAGAAAAGCAATTGCAAGCGGGTTGGAATCTAAAACGATGAGGAACGTGATTGACGTACTGGAAGAACGCGGTTTTATCGATAACAAAACCCATGACCAAGAGTTGCGGAACCACATCAACAGCGGCCCGGTGACCTGTTACATCGGCTTTGATCCGACCGCATCCAGTCTGCACATTGGCAGTTTAGTGCCCATTATGGCATTGGCGCATATGCAGCGCAACGGGCACCGACCAATTGCCCTGGTTGGAGGGGGCACAGGATTGGTGGGCGATCCGAGCGGCAAGACCGAAATGCGGAAAATCTTGACAATAGAGGATGTTAACCACAACGCCGAAGCCCTTAAAAAACAGTTGAGCCGGTTTATCGACTTTGGTTCTGAAAAAGCCCTCCTTGTCAATAACGCCGATTGGTTGACCCGTATTGAGTATATTCCCTTTTTGCGGGATTATGGCCGGCATTTCAGTGTCAATCGAATGATCAAAGCCGAAAGCTACCGTATGCGGCTTGACTCCGAAGAGGGCCTAAGCTTCATCGAATTCAATTACATGTTGCTTCAAGCATATGATTTTTTAGAACTTTATCGTCGCTATCAGTGTCGTGTCCAGATGGGGGGCAGTGACCAGTGGGGCAATATCGTGGCCGGTATTGATCTGGTTCGCAAGGCGGATCAGGGAGCCGCATTTGGCCTGACTTTTCCGCTGATCACCACCAGTTCGGGGGCCAAAATGGGAAAAACGGCCGCCGGTGCTGTATGGCTGGATGCCAACCGGACGAGTCCTTACGATTTTTACCAGTATTGGATCAACACCGATGACAAGGATGTGGGGCGGTTCCTGGCGCTCTACACATTTCTGCCCATGGCGGAAATCCATCCCGTATATCAGATGGAAGGTGCTGATCTGAATCTGGTAAAAACCATCCTGGCTTTTGAGACGACGCAGATCGTCCATGGCCAGGCGGCCGCCCTGGATGCCTATAAAGCGGCCACAAGTGTTTTCGGCACCCGAAAGATACCCGCGTCTCTATTGCCCGCGAGTACCATCCCGCGTGGGGATTCCGTCGCCGGCGATCTGGGCGTCCCATCATCGGATATCGCTGTATCGGAATTATCCGTCGGCATTCCCCTTTTCAAACTGTTCCACAAGGTTGGGTTGTCCAACTCTGGAGGGGCTGCCCGGCGGCTGATTTCCCAAGGGGGCGCCTACATCAACGGGAACCGGATCGAGACCATGGATTACACTGTGACGGCAGACGACATTGATGACGGAACGATCATGCTTCGATCCGGAAAGAAAAAATACCATAAGCTGGTGGTAAAGGATTGATAAGAGCTTTTTCGATTTTGTCATTGTGGGGTTGATCCGATAATATCCAATGCTTATCGTCAGAATGAGTCTGTCCTTTTTAATAAAAAAAATAAAAAAATTAGTTGACAGTTAAGTGCAGGTTCGTATATAAAGCCTTTTTTGTCAGCGAACGAAAACGCTGGCAGCCGCGGCCGGGAGGCGGCGGTGGTTTGATCTTTGAAAACTAAATAGTGACATGCTTGTGAGACAGGTTTTTCGTTGATTTAAAGCTGCTTAACGGCAGCATCCAATAAGTATAATTGGAGAGTTTGATCCTGGCTCAGAATGAACGCTGGCGGCGTGCTTAACACATGCAAGTCGTACGAGAACGCTTCAGCTTGCTGAAGCTAGTAAAGTGGCGTACGGGTGAGTAACGCGTGGGTAATCTACCTCCGAATTGGGGATAACGTTGCGAAAGTGACGCTAATACCGGATAACATCTTAAGGGCTTTGGTCCTTTTGATCAAAGGTGGCCTCTCCTTGGAAGCTATTGTTTGGAGATGAGCCCGCGTCCCATTAGCTTGTTGGTGGGGTAATGGCCTACCAAGGCAACGATGGGTAGCTGGTCTGAGAGGATGATCAGCCACACTGGAACTGACACACGGTCCAGACTCCTACGGGAGGCAGCAGTGAGGAATTTTGCGCAATGGGGGAAACCCTGACGCAGCAACGCCGCGTGAGTGATGAAGGCTTTCGGGTCGTAAAGCTCTGTCAAGTGGGAAGAACCACTTTGAGGTTAATACCCTCGAAGTCTGACGGTACCACTGAAGGAAGCACCGGCTAACTCCGTGCCAGCAGCCGCGGTAATACGGGGGGTGCAAGCGTTATTCGGATTTACTGGGCGTAAAGCGCGCGTAGGCGGCCGTTTAAGTCAGATGTGAAAGCCCGGGGCTCAACCCCGGAAGTGCATTTGATACTATTCGGCTTGAGTATGGGAGAGGGAAGTGG